>MDTE01067038.1_pt1 | contig 21701 bp, 19 predicted proteins | sample 811231 | NCBI WGS metagenome assembly MDTE01 (sample SAMN05326651, study PRJNA326480) | marine metagenome | isolation source: seawater | place: Indian Ocean: Red Sea | collected 2010
CTTATTTATTCCGATCTCAAAACGTAACCATTTTTGTAAAATCACTACAAATTAAACTACAAATTGATAATCTTTTATTATAGAAAAACTAAAAAATGTATTCACAATCAACAGTTATCATAGGTGGCTTAGCTCATATCCCAGTAGTAATTGGAATTTTTTCTTTCATACAAAAGTTTTTTAGTAAAAGAGCAGCAAATTTCCCTCAGGATCTAGAGCCAAAAAAATCTGAGTCAAAACCAGTTGCCCAAAAAACAAAGCCTAATCCTACCCCTGTTGTACAACCAGCAGCTAAAACAGTAGTTAAGAAGAAACATGCAGATGTACCAGTAAATATTTATAGACCAAAGACTCCTTATGAAGGCACAGTAATCGAAAATTATAGTCTTCTCAAAGAAGGTGCTATAGGGAGAGTTAATCACATAACTTTCGACCTCAAAGATAGTGATCCATTTTTAAATTATGTAGAGGGTCAAAGTATTGGTATTATGCCAGCAGGAGAAGATGCGAATGGAAAACCTCATAAATTAAGACTTTATTCAATAGCAAGTACTAGACATGGAGATGATTTTAAAGGGAATACCGTTTCTCTTTGTGTTAGACAGCTCCAATACGAAAAGGATGGAGAAACTATCAATGGCGTTTGTTCCACTTACCTTTGTGATATTAAGCCAGGAGATAAAGTAAAAATTACTGGTCCTGTAGGTAAGGAAATGTTACTTCCAGATGAAGAAGATTCAAATATAGTAATGTTGGCTACTGGCACAGGAATTGCTCCTATGAGAGCTTATTTAAGAAGAATGTTCGAAGCAACTGAAAAAGAAAAAAATAAATGGAACTTTAAAGGTAAGGCATGGTTATTCATGGGAGCACCAAAATCAGCTAATTTGCTATATGAGGAAGATCTTCAAAGATATCTCTCTAATTATCCAGATAACTTTAAATATACTAAAGCTATTAGCCGTGAAGAACAAAACTCTAAGGGTGGGAGAATGTATATTCAAGACAGAGTTTTAGAGTCTGCTAACGAGCTCTTTAACATGATAGAAGATGAAAAAACCCATATATACCTTTGTGGACTAAAGGGTATGGAACCTGGAATAGACGAAGCTATGACTAAGGCTGCAGAAGAAAAGGGTTTAAACTGGGCAGAATTAAGACCTCAACTTAAAAAAGCAGGCAGATGGCATGTAGAAACTTATTAATTTTTAAAATAAAAAATCAAACAAAATTACTTAATACTTTTTGGTTTAGACACAATATGTAGCTAATTTTCTAAAAAAAGAGGATTTTAAAAATAAGATAATTAATAATATGCCTTCAACTATTGGTAATCCTCTTCGACTAGGTTTACGACAGGAAAGAGTCATACCACCACAATGCTTAATAATTTTTGGTGCTAGTGGAGATCTTACCCATAGAAAACTAATTCCAGCTTTATTTGAACTTTACTTACAAAGAAGAATCCCAAGTGAATTCGGTATAGTTGGTTGTGCCAGAAGACCTTGGACTGATGATGAGTTCAGAAATAAAATGAAATCAAAATTATTTGATCAAATATCTGGGAAAGAGAGGGAATGGGAACAATTTTCTAATTATCTCTTTTATGAATCAGTTGATTTGCAACAAAATGATCATGTTTTAAGGCTTTCTAGAAGGTTAAATGAAATCGACAAAACACAAGCTACTCATGGGAATAGAACCTTTTATCTTTCAGTGTCCCCAAATTACTATGCTAGTGGATGTAAAGCTCTCAAAGCTGCTGGATTAATAGATGATCCTAAAAAAAGTCGGGTAGTGATTGAAAAACCTTTCGGTAGAGATTATTCAAGTGCTAAAAAATTGAATAAGATTGTTCAAAGTTGCGCTGACGAAAGTCAGATCTACAGAATTGATCATTATTTAGGGAAAGAAACTGTTCAAAATATACTTGTTTTAAGATTTGCTAATACAATTTTTGAGCCAATATGGAATAGAAATTATATTTCAAGCGTTCAAATTACTTCTTCAGAAACGGTAGGAGTTGAAGATAGGGCTGGTTATTACGAAAGTTCAGGTGCTCTAAGAGATATGCTTCAAAATCACCTAACGCAAATGCTTGCAGTTACAGCAATGGAGCCACCAGGTAAATTTGAGCCTGAGGCAATTAGGAATGAAAAAGCAAAGGTTCTTCAAGCCTCAAAACTGGCTGATGAAAACCAGCCATGGAAATGTTGTATAAGAGGTCAATATGGAGTAGGAGGTAATAGATTAAATCTTCTTAAGGGCTATAGGCAGGAAGATGGTGTAAATTTGAATAGTACCACTGAAACTTACATAGCAGCAAAAGTATTTATTGATAATTGGCGTTGGCAGGGAGTTCCTTTTTATCTTAGAACTGGAAAAAGATTACCTAAAAGACTTGGTGAAATAGTTTTGACATTTAAAGACGTTCCCGTACATTTATTTGAATCTACAATTATTAATCCAGCACCAAACCAACTTATTCTTAGAATTCAACCTAATGAGGGAGCTACTTTTAAATTTGAAGTCAAATCTCCTGGTTCAGGAATGAAATCTAGACCTGTTGAAATGGAATTTTCCTATGATGACTCATTTGGAGAGCCTTCAGATGAAGGCTATGTAAGATTATTGGCTGATGCAATGCTTTCAGATCCAACATTATTTACAAGAAGTGATGAAGTTGAAGCAGCTTGGAAACTTTATACCCCATTAATTGAATTGATGGATAATTCTCCATGGAAGTTACCTATCTATAATTATGAATCTATGACTTGGGGACCTCCAGAGTCTGATCAATTACTAGCCCGAGATAATATTTTCTGGCGTAGACCTTAAAAGATGAAACCACAACTAACACTTCAAACTCCATTAGAGCTCCCTTATCAAGAAATACCTAACTATCTTAAACAGTTATGGATTTCTGAGGATACGGATAATACCGGTGCAAATACTTTTACATTAGTTGTATGGCAACCTGCTTGGCTTGAACAATGTCTAGTTCAAAATGGATTAATAACTGGTCCAATTACAGGAAGTTTGAGTCAAGAAATTATTAAAGAAGCAAATCAATTTATATTAGATAAGGGTCTCCCGCATACTACTTCGCTTAATAGCGATGAATTATTGAAATTATTAAAGGAAAATTTATCTGAGAGAGATTTTGATGATTTTAGAGGACAATTTTTTGAGTCATCAATCAGTACATTAAATCCTAGAAGATTGATAACTTTGGCGCCAACATTAACTGAGAATTCGGAGATAAAAACGTTTGTTTCAGCCTACTGTCCATTAAGTGATAATCCTGGATTAAAACCTATTTGCGGAGATTTAGTTGTCATCAGAGGTGGCTCTAATTCTATTAAAAATAGAGGATTAAAAATAGTAGAGAAGTTATCTATAACGGAGTTACCTGCTTGGTTATGGTGGAATGGCAGTTTGGATGAATCACCCGAAATTTTTGATTATTTTACTAGCCACGGACTCAGAATTATTATAGATACTGCTCATGGATCACCAAATAGATGTTTAAAAGTTTTAGATCAATTAAATAAATCAAGTAAGGCAATAAACGATTTGAATTGGGTTCGTCTGAAAAGTTGGCGGGAGTCATTAGCAATGATTTTTGATCCACCATCTAGGAGACCTGTATTAGATCACATAACTGATATTGATGTGGATATTGTAGGGAACCATATGCTGCAAGGGTTATTTCTGATTGCATGGATTAGTGATAAACTTAATTGGAGATTTGCAAAAATTGAAAGGGAAAAAGATTTAATAAAAATAGAATTTGAGAGAAATAATGGTGAGATAATTTCGACAAGTATCAATCCATTGCCCCTAGGTAATCCTGGTATTCACTTGGGTCAAGTTGTTGGATTGAGACTAATTTCTAAAATTAGTGAAATACAGAAAAATAATACCTGCGTAATTCTTGGGTGTGAATCAGTTGAATGTATGCGACTTGAGGCAGGCGGCATGGCGGATATGCAATTAATAGAACAGGTAGTACCAAATTCTTTCTTGTCATCAGAATCAGACGTAAGTAAGTTGTTGGGAAGTAGTCGAGGCCATACAAGTCCTCTTTTTGAAAATACAATTAAGATTGCTTTAGAGATTTTTAATAGTATTGATCAATAAAAAATGCCTTGTGTAATATCTTCCCCTTCAACTGATAGCGGGAAAACAACCTTAACACTATTAATTTCTTGTTGGGCTATTTCAAAAGGCATAAAAATGCAAACTTTTAAGGTTGGTCCAGATTATCTTGATCAGCAACAACTTAGTTCAATTGGCCAGCCAATTTGTAGGAATTTAGATATTTTTTTAAGTGGTGAAGAATGGGTACAAAATAATTTTTTGAAATATTCTTCCAAATATGAGTTTTCATTAATTGAAGGTGCAATGGGCCTGTTTGACGGATTAGGTTCAACAGCCTATTCAAGTACAGCAAATGTTGCCAAACTTCTAGATACACCCATTATTTTTATTGTTAATGCTAGAGGCCAAGTTGCATCTTTATTGCCTCTTGTTAAAGGATTTAGAGATTTTGATAATGGGCTTTGTATAAAGGGAATTATTTTTAATAATGTTAACTCAGAAAGACATAAAAGTTTAATTACAGAAGTCTTTGATAAAGAAGATTTTGAAATTCTTGGCTTTTTACCTTCCGATCCAAAAATCAAGGTGAATAAAGCTAATTTAGGTTTACTTTCTCCTTTTGAAAGTGAAAAAAAAATTGATGTTAATTATTTTGCGGATTTTGCGGAAAAAAATCTAAATTTATTTTCTATTACCAAGTTCTTAAAATCCCCTCAAAATAAAGATTATAGAAATTGTGCCGAAAGATTAAAAATAAAAAATGGAAAACCTATTGCTATTGCAGAAGATAAAATTTTTCATTTTCAATATCCTGAAACTAAGGAGTTTCTTAACGAAATTGGGATACCTTTAATTTCATGGAGTATTTTTAATGATGAAAAAATTCCTGAGGAGGCTGGCTCTCTTATTATTCCGGGTGGATTCCCCGAAAAATATGCAAATCAAATAAGCGTTGCAGAGAAAAGTCTAGATTCATTAAGGGCATTCCGTAAAAGTGGATTTATTTATGCAGAGTGCGGGGGGATGATGATTTTAGGAGATTCTATAAATGATGAAGAAGGATATTCTCATAAGATGAGTGGAATATTACCATTTAAATCAAAAAAAAGTAAATTGTCTGTAGGTTATAGATATTTAAGAGGTTTAAAAAATAACTGTATTATCAAACAAGATCAACATATCAGAGGCCATGAGTTTCATTATTGGGAAATTGAAAGTTATTATTCAGAATTTTATTTAAATAATAGGCCATTTCAAAAAACGATATCTTCGCCTTGGGAAATCAAATCATGGAATACTGAATACAAAAATGAAGGTTGGTCAGATGAAAAATTGCATGCCAGCTGGATTCACTTACATTTACCGAGTTGTCTTGAAGCCGCAAAAAACTTCATAGAGGCCACACAAGTTGATTATCTTCTTGAAACTTAATTAACTATGAAATTAAATATACTCATTGGAGAACCAACAAAGACTATTCCGGGCAAAGTAATTAATGGGCCTAAAAAACTTCCAACCAATACCTGAATTTTTGTATGACCAAGAGTTTCTTTAAGGTCTAGTTCCGATTTGGGATCTAGAGTTCTTGATATTTTATTTATTTCTGCGGCTTGAATGCCAGCAGATTTTCTTACCCCACTGGCGTCATACATAACAATTAGTGAAACTGCAATTGCTAATGCAAATATTGAGCTATCAAATCCTAATTCTAAACCTAGTCCCGAAGTTGCTCCTGTTATCAATGCGGAATGACTTGAAGGCATTCCGCCTGTTTCAAACATTATTTCTGGTCTAAATTTTCCAGTTGAAAAGAAATTAAATATTATTTTAAAAAGTTGTGCTATTAAGCAAGACAATAAACTCCAGAAGAAAACTGAGTTATCAAAAAAGGCGGAAAAATCTGACATTAATTAAAAACTTTTTTTATCGGTCTCTATTTGTTATGAAATCGGCTAGAGAAATTAAATTTTTTGCATCTGAACCCCAAGGGGAGATTGCTTTTTTTGCTTTTTCAACTAAATCAAAAGCCTTTTTCTTAGACTCTTCCATTCCAAGCAATTTGGGATATGTAGTCTTGTCAGCCAAAAGATCTTTACCGGCTGTTTTGCCGAGTTTGTCACTGCTTGATGTTAAATCAAGAATATCATCAATTATTTGAAATGCTAAACCAATTCCTTCTGCATATGTCGTTAAAGCTTTTAATAATTCTTCATTGGCTCCAGCGATCATAGCCCCAGTTCTTACGGATGCTTTTAACAAAGCCCCTGTCTTATGTAGATGAATATATTCAAGAGTTTCTAAATTAACTTCCTTCCCCTCACATTCTAAATCAACAACTTGTCCTCCTACTAAGCCTGGTGCACCTGCTACTAAAGATAGTTCTCCAATCACATTTAATAAGCTGATTGGATCAACCCCAGGGCTCCTTAGCGAGACCATTTCAAAAGCTCTCGTCAGTAAAGCATCACCAGAGAGAATAGCTATTGCATCTCCATAAACTTTGTGATTAGTAGGTCTACCTCTTCTTAAATCATCATTATCCATGGCAGGTAGGTCGTCATGTATTAATGACATAGTGTGAATCATTTCAATGGCAACTGCTGTAGGAACTGCAAGAGAGGGGTCACCTCCTGCTAGTGAACATGATGCTAAACATAATATTGGACGTATCCTTTTGCCGCCTGCTAAGAGGGAATATCTCATCGATTCTCTGAGTATCTCTGGATTTTCCGGTCCTAAGGATAAATCAAGAGCATCATCTACAACCTTCTTTGTATCTTTTAAGTATTTCTCAAAATCAGAAATATTTTTTATAACTTCGGTCATTTTATACCTTTAGTAAAGTTTTTTGCATCTTGGGCTTTATGGCAATAGGTCATTAAGTTTTGATGATAAATCAAATTTCTTTTGCCAGCTAAAAATAGTATTTACCATTAACATTGTTACTGTCATTGGTCCAACCCCTCCAGGAACAGGTGTGTATGCAAATACTTTATGAATGATATCCTCTAATAATACATCGCCACATAATCTGGTTTTACTATTATCAGAACTTTTTAATCTATGTATTCCAACATCTATAATCACAGCACCTTCTTTTACAAAACTTGAGTCAATAAGATGCGGTTTTCCCGCTGCGGCAATTAATATATCAGCTTCTTTACAGATTTCTTTTAAATTCCTTGTTTTTGAATGAGTTATTGTTACCGTCCCGTTAAGATTTAAAAACATAAGGGAAAGTGGTTTCCCTACTAGCAAACTTCTCCCTACAACAACAATTTTCTGCCCTGCAATTGGGATTCCTTGAGATTTTATTAGATTGATAATCCCCGCTGGAGTGCAAGATCTCATTGCAGGTTCATTTTTAACTAATTTCCCAATATTAATCTCATTCAGTCCATCAACATCTTTATCTGGATTGATAGCACTTATTAATTTTTGATCATTAAATTTATTGGGTATGGGGAGTTGTAGCAACATGCCATCAATATTAATATCAAGGTTCAGTTTTTTTATCAATTCTTCCACATCATTTTGAGTAGCACTATCTTTTAGATGAAAAATGAAGCTCTTAATACCTACTCTAGAACAAGCTTTTTCTTTGTTCTTTACGTAAACACCACTTGCGGGATCATCTCCTATTCTTATTACTGCTAAGCCTGGTACTCTTTTTGTTATTGTTTCATGAGAAGAAATATAATTTTTAAGCTTTTCTTCAATCTCCAGAGATAACTTTTTACCGTCTAATTTTAATGACATTTAGAAAAACATCTCCTTTTTACATCTAGCATGCCTATAATTTTAATTTATTCAAATAGATTTACTTATATTCTGTGCAAAACATTACAACTTACATAAAAAAATTTATTTGTTATTGGAAAAGGAGTCAAATTCCTATTAAAAAACCAATTAAAATTTCAAAAATTGATAATCTCATAATCTTATTAATATGTATTTTAATTTCAATAATTTCAACCTATACAATTTTACTTTTAAATCCTTTAAACAATTCGGAAATTTTTGAATGGTTTTTATCTTTTACTGAAGTTTTAGTAAGTTGTGGGATTTTAATATTAGTTTCTAAAAAAGAAAATCCAACTATAAATTCAAGGCAAATTATCTTAATCATTTCTCTGCTTTTGTCAGTACAGGCCATAAAAGTTTCATTTGGTTCAACTATTAGCCCATTATCAATAATTGTTCCTCCAGCATTAATAATTTCTCAAGGGATGGGTAGCATAACTGCCTTGGCTTGGGTTTCAATATCTTGCATAAGTTGGCCAGAGTCTACAAATATTATAAATAATAATTCATTTTTTATTTCATTAGTTTGTGCTTGTATAGTTTCTGTTTTGGGCGGGAAAATAAGAAGTCGGGCTCAGTTACTCCAGTTATCAATTTTTGTTCCCTTTGGAGCTTTAATAGGCCAGTGGATTTTAATTGGAAATGAAAACGCATCCTTAATTAATAAACAAAAGTTTGCTTTTACTAAAGGCGAAATATTCTCAGATTGCTTGTTTTTGGCGATAATTATGCTTTGTACAATCTTGTTAATTCCTATTTTTGAGTCAATATTTGGATTGTTAACTAAAGCAAGATTATTAGAATTGGCTGATAAGGAGAAACCTCTCATAAGAAGGTTGACTCTTGAGGCCCCTGGAACTTTTGAACATACTTTATTAATATGCGGATTGGCAGAGGAAGCAACTAGAATGATAGGTGGCGATATAGATCTTATTAAAACAGGAGCTTTATACCATGATGTTGGTAAATTACATGCTCCTAATTGGTTTATTGAAAATCAGGACGGTTCTAAGAATCCTCATGATGAAATTGATGATCCGGTAAAAAGTGCGGCTGTCTTACAGGCTCATGTAGATGAAGGATTGAAATATGCTAGAAAAAATAGGTTACCAAAACCAATAGCTGATTTTATTCCAGAACATCAAGGAACGCTGAAAATGGGATATTTTTATCACAAGGCTAAAGAGAAAAATCTCAATATTGTTGAGAATGATTTTAGGTATAAAGGACCCATACCGCAGTCAAAAGAAACTGCAATTTTAATGCTTGCAGATGGATGTGAAGCAGCATTAAGGGCCATGAATATTGATGCTTCTGATATTCAAGCTTTAGAAATAATTTCAGAAATTATTTATTCCCGACAAAAAGACGGTCAGTTGGCTGATTGTGATCTATCTATTGGTGAAATTTTCTTAATCAAGAGAGCTTTCTTGAACGTTTGGAAGAGAATAAGACATAGAAGAATACAGTATCCAACAACAAAAAATAATACTTTTTCTTAAATTTTTATATTTATAGCCTAATACTTCTTCGATGTTTTGGGTTGCACCAGTATAAGAGAGCTATAGAGCTCAATAAAGTTGTTAGAAGAGTAAAGCCACCAAGACCAAATATGTCCTGAATAGTGATAAGCCTTACAACGGAATAGGGACCAGTTCCTGAAATTACCATTGAAAGAGATACTAAAGTTAATGTAACGCCCCATTTTCTCTCAGCCAAAAGAGCTGCTGATGATACTATTCCAACTATTGCGGCGGGCCATCCAAGAGTTATCGCAAGGGTTATATTGGCAACTTTAAGTGGAGGGCCAAAACTTATTATTAGAGCAATAATTGGCAAAGCAACTATATTACTTATTAATCCAATCCATGAAAGTACCCAGTATCCAAAAACCCTTTCCCTCATTATTTATTATTGTTAACTATTCAAGTAATCTACATTATTAAGAGTCTATTTTTTATTTTACTTAATAATCCTAAAGGTCTAATTTGAAAAAAAATCATTTTGGTAAAACTTTTTCCTCAGGATTCTCGAAATTGTCTAATTGTGGATGGATAGAATTTTTTTTCTCAGAAAAAACTAGTCTATTAAGAGCATTTACATAAGCATTTGCAGCTGCCACAACTACATCAGTATCAGCTGAATGGCCAGAATAGATTTTGTTTTTATTTCTAATTCTTATTGTTACTTCTCCTAAAGCGTCAATGCCCTCCGTAACAGACTTTACTGAAAATTCTATCAATTCATTAGGAACTTTAGCTAATGCGTTTAGAGCTTCACATACTGCATCTACTGGTCCAGTACCTATGGCCACTGCTGTATCTTCTGTATTTTCCTCAGTATTGGCGAGAGTTATTGTAGCTGTAGGTTTTGAAGTATTCCCACAACTTACCTGAACAAGACTTAGTTGGAATTTGGATTCTGGTAGTTGAACCTGTTCACTTACAATGGCTTCTAAGTCTCTATCAGTTATTTCTCTTTTTCGATCTGCCAGATCTTTAAAACGAGCAAAAGCTTCATTTAAATCTTCTCTACTTAAGTCATAACCCATTTCTTCCAGTCTTGCTCTGACAGCACTTCTCCCACTTAGTTTCCCCAAAGATATACGGTTATCATTTAGACCTACAGTTTTTGCATCGATAATTTCATAAGTTAATCTATTCTTTAAAACACCATCCTGATGTATACCTGATTCATGTGCAAACGCATTAGCACCTACAATTGCTTTGTTCGGTTGTACATTCATTCCAGTTAAATTTGATACTAGTCTTGAAGTTTTTGTTATTTCTTCCGTTCTTATTGCTGTAAGGGGCGTAGGCGATTCAGTACTTCTCTCGAAAAAATTATTAAAAAAACTTTTTCTTACGTGTAAAGCCATTACTAATTCTTCCAAAGAAGCATTCCCGGCTCTTTCTCCAATTCCATTTATAGTACACTCTAATTGACGGGCGCCATTTTTTACTGCCTCAAGAAAATTCGCTACAGCAAGCCCTAAGTCATTGTGACCATGGACAGATATTATAGCTTCATCTATGTTTGGTACGTTTTTATTTATATCAGAAATTAACTTTCCAAATTCAGAGGGAGTAGTGAACCCAACTGTATCAGGAATATTGATAGTTGTAGCTCCTGCAGAAATTGCAAGTTCTATAACTTCATATAAAAACTCTTGATCACTCCTAGAGGCATCTTCACAAGAAAATTCAACATCCTCAACTAATGATTTGGCATAATTAACCATTTCGGGAACTATAGAAAGAACATCTTTACGTGATTTTCTAAGTTTATGCTTAAGGTGAATATCACTTGTCGCAATAAAAGTATGTATTCTTTTTTTAGGAGCTGGTCTAATTGCTTCGTAGCATGCTTTTATGTCATTTTTAGAGGCTCTAGCTAAACCGCATATTATTGGACCATTATCTCCGCCAACAACATCGGCAATTTTGTTGACAGCTTTAAAATCTCCTTGACTAGCAAAAGGGAATCCTGCTTCTATTACATCTACCCCTAATCTGGCAAGCTGATGAGCAATTGCAAGCTTCTCTTCAAGATTTAAACTGGCACCAGGAGATTGTTCTCCATCTCTAAGAGTTGTATCAAAGATCAAAATTCTGCCTGGATCTTTGGACATAAATTAAAGGTTTAGTATTATATTAAATCAATTAAAATAAAATTACTAGGTTTTAATGAATTTTACTTTGAGCTTACTCTTGATTGCTATATAAATTTGGTTAATATTTTATAAATAAAAATTAATTATTTTCTTAATTAAAGTATTGTTGAAAAATAAAAATTATTTTTTCACTAATTTGTGAATCTTTATATTTAATTTTTTTAAAGCATAAACTATAAAAAATGAATGGGACCTACCCAAATAAAAATAATTTAGGCAGATTAGCAATTGTTTTACATGCACATCTTCCTTATGTAAGAAAAAATGAAAAAAACTCTTTGGAGGAAGATTGGTTATTTCAAGCAATATTAGAGTGTTACATTCCATTACTTCAAGTAATAGAAAATTCCAAAAAAAAGAATCCAATTAATACAAAATTAACCATAAGTTTATCCCCAACATTATTATCTCTTCTTCAAAATAAAAAAATTCAAGAGACTTTCCCCCTTTGGATTAAAACAAGAATAGATTTTTTAAATGAGCTGCCACAAAATGAAAAGAATGCCTCAGAATTTTTAATGAGAAACCTAAATGAAAAATACTTGTATTGGCAAAATTGTTCCGGAAATCTTATTGAGAAATTCAAAAGTCTTAATGAATCAGGAAATTTAGATATTCTTACTTGTGCCGCAACCCATGGCTATCTACCAATTCTTAGGGAGAATCCTGAAACTGTAAAGGGACAAATCAATACAGCAATAAGAAGCCACTATAGTATTTTTGGAATAAAGCCTTTGGGAATCTGGTTACCTGAATGTGCATATTATGAAAATCTTGATCAAATATTATTTAATTCCGGAATAAGGTATGCAGTATTAGATGGACACGGAATTTTGAATGCGACTCCAAGACCAAGGTATGGGGTTTATGCACCAATTTGTTCAAAAAAAGGTGTTGCATTCTTTGGTAGAGATAGTGAATCAACTCTCCCGGTATGGTCTGCTAAAGATGGATTCCCTGGAAATAAAGTTTATAGAGAATTTCATAAAGATTTAGGTTGGGAATTGCCTATTTCAAAACTACAAAAAAAAGGAATCCCAAGTGTGAGACCGCTTGGTTTAAAATATTATAAGATTACTGATAATGAAATACCTTTAGGGAAAAAAGAATTTTATAAAGAAAACGAGGCTATAAAAAAAGTTGAGGAGCATTCTGAATATTATCTCTTGGCAAGATCTAAACAATTAGAAAATTTGTCATTATCCGCATCATTTGATCCATTATTAGTAGCTCCATTTGATGCTGAATTATTTGGTCATTGGTGGTTTGAAGGCCCAATTTTTATTAAAAATATTATTGAAAATTCTACAAAATATTCAATTAGACTAACTAATTTAAGAGAGGTTTTAATTCAAAAACCAAATCTTCAAATTTGCGATCCATCTCCATCTAGTTGGGGGCAAGGGGGGTATCACAACTACTGGCTTAATGATAAAAATGCTTGGATTGTGCCAGAAATCACTAAAGCAGGTTTGGTATTTGTTGAGTTATCTTCAAAAAGTTTGAGTGATGATTTTTCTTTAAGGCTTTTAAAGCAGGCAGCAAGAGAATTGCTTCTTTCTGAATCATCTGATTGGAGCTTTATTTTAAGAGCAGGAACTACGATTGAATTAGCTAAAGAAAGAATTGATAGGCATTTATCAAGGTTCTGGAAATTAGTTGAAATGATAAAAGATAGCTCTAATACTGATATGAAATTTCTTGAAGATATTGAAGAAGAAGATAAAATATTCCCAGATATTCATATCGAGGATTGGAAAAAAATTTAATTTAATTTAAATTAAGCATCCCTAATTTTACTCTGAGCGGGGAATTTATAAACATTTTGCTCATTACATAAATTAGTTTCGGAAGAGGCAGTGTATTAGTAAGAAAACCAACCCACTCTTGTGTTGATAATTTAAAGAAATTAGAAAAAAAGCTCCTCAAGCGACTTTCCTCAAAACTCATTAATCTTTGAAGACCATATTGATACAATTTATGCCTCCGAGTTAATTCATAAGGCCATAAAGTATTCCATCCTCTAGTTGCCAACTCTCGCGAGCTTAGATTAGGGTTTCTCAAAAAAACTGATAATTTTTCGGCAAGGAGCGGAGCTCTTCGCAAAAGAGAACCGATCATGTACCCAGAGGCTGGATGTACCATGCTTGCTGCGCCTCCGAAGCCGAGTACAAATTGCTTTTTGAATGGAAGAGGTAAATTCATTGGGAATAAGCAATTTTCTTCATGATAAATTTCATTAACCTTTATGCCTTTATTATCTAGTCTTGATAAAAGTCTTTTTTTTAGGTTTTCTTGAGAAAGAGCAGGGTAACTAGCAAGTGACGTTTCTTCTACAAAAAAAGTTTCATTACCGAGATCCATGGCATACAAGAATGATGGAGATGATAATTGTTCTTCTTTAGTTAAATGATCAGGACGAAAGTCCATTAAAACAAACTGATCTTTTTTTACGGGAGGCGAAGAGAACTTCCCTACAATCCCATATGCAGCTTGTTGTGCAACTTCAACAACAGCAGGTCTTTTTATAAATTTGCTTTTATGACCACTAGCATCAATAACTAATCTAGCCTTGAGTTTTAAGCCTGAGAAGCAAATCACCTCAGAAATCTTGTTCTTTTCAATAATCTGCTTTGCAGTTTCATTTAACCACTCAATCCCTTTGCATTTTTTTAATAGTTCATTTTGAAAGGCTTCTTGGTTTATTAATCCATAGTCGTAATTATGATTTGTGGGAATATTACCCTTTTCACTTTTTCCGCTCCCAAAAAAACTTACTGTTTTGGACCATCTATGCGAAAGTAGTGACTCTAATCCAAGTTCCTCTAATTCAGAAGCCCATATGCCATAGGTATTTTCCCATTTTTCATAAGGTGATTTTGTGGATATCCCTCTAATTTTTAGATTTTGCTTTGCTAATTCAGAAGCTAAACATAATGCAGCAGGACCAGAACCTAAAATTAAAATATCTAGTATTTCCATAAGATCTAATAAATAATTAGTTTTTTAATTTTCTTCATTGGGAATGGATTGATCTGAGTCATCTATATTTTCATGAGGAACTAATACAACTTCTGATAAATGATCACCTTCATCTAATCTCTGCAATTTAACTCCAGTAGCTGCTCTAGATTGCTGAGAAATTTTATCTGCATTTGTTCTTACAATCACTCCCTTTTCAGTAACAAAAAGTAGCTCTTCTCCTTCTCCAAGTACCTTTAATCCAACCATGAAATCATCTTTGATTCTAAATTTTATTGCCCTTAATCCCATTCCTGCTCTTTTCTGAAGTCTGAACTGCGTTACTGGAACCCTTTTCCCCAATCCAAACGCGCTGGCTACCAAAACCCAAGGTCCTCGTGAAGGATGATTTTCAAGTTCAATGTCATTTTCATTATCTAAAATCTCAAGTTTTGCTATTTGATCGACTAGATCAGATTTTAATACATCCATTGAGACAAGATTATCCCCAGACTTTAAGTTCATTGATTTCACTCCCCTAGCAGTTCTGCCAAGAGGTCTAAGTTCATTAAGATCCAACCTAAAGTGAATGGTCATTCCTGTTCTGGATCCAATTAATACACTATCTCCTTCTTTTGATAGCCTCACCCAAGTTAAAGCATCTCCGTTTTCAAGATTAATTGCAATTAATCCGTTTGAACGTATTTTCGAAAAGGCAGATAATGCTGTTCTTTTTATAAATCCCGCTCTTGTTAACATCAATAAATAACAATTGTTATCGAAAGAATCTACAGATACAAGTGAGGTAATTTTTTCTTCTCTTGGAATAGGAAGGAGTTGTACAGAGGGAGTACCTTTAGCGGTTCTACTGCTCAAAGGAACTCTATATGCTGGAAGGGCATATGAAACTCCTCTATCACTAAAAAGTAAAAGAGTGTCGTGATCATTGCAGCTTATGAACAATTTAACTTCATCATCTCCTTGAGTTTTTGTACCAGCCTTACCCCTAGAACCTCTGCTCGTGGATTCAAACTCGTTAACAGGCATCCTTTTTAAATATCCTGCTTCGGTTAACAAAACTACTGATCTATCATTGGCAATGAGATCAATATCATCTAGGCCTCCTCCTAAATCAAGAATTTCTGTTTTTCTAGGAGATGAGAATCTTTCATCTATTTGTTTAAGCTCCTCGAGGATAATTTCAAATATTCTTTCTTTATCATTCAAGATATCTTTGTAAATGTTTATTTTTTTTGTTAGCTCATCATGCTCTTCTTTTATTTTGTCTGCTTCAAGAGCTGTTAATCTTCTCAATTGCATTTGCAAAATCGCATCTGCTTGTGTGGCAGATAATGCATGATCTTTCTGTAATTCTTCTCTCGCTGTAGAGGTATCCTTGGCTGCTCTAATTAAACTTATAATTTCATCCATAGCTGTTAGAGCTAAAAGTAACCCTCTAACAATATGATCCCTTTCTTCTGCCTTTTTTAATAGAAAATTGGTTCTCCTTCTTATGGTTTCTACTCTAAAATCTAAGAACACATCCAACATTTTTCTAAGTGAAAGAGTTGTAGGTTCTCCATTTACTAGAGCAAGAATATTTGCACTAAAGTTATTTTGTAGAGGAGTTAATTTAAATAAATTATTTAAAACAACCTGTGGATAACTATCTCTTTTAAGCTCAATCACAATTCGCATTCCGTCCCTGTCACTTTCATCTCTAATGTCAGAAATTCCATCTAATTTTTTATCATTTACCAAATCTGCGATTCTTTCTATTAATGCGGCCTTATTAGTTTGAAAAGGAAGCTCAGTAATGATTACAGCATCTCTTTCTGATCTGCCAGTTGATTTGATTTGTTCGATATTAGCTACCCCTCTCATTGTTATTGATCCTCTGCCTGTCATAAAGGTTTCTTTTATACCATCTCTCCCAAGTATCTGACCTCCCGTGGGAAAATCTGGCCCTTTAATTATTGTAAATAATTCTTTTTCTTCAATTTGAGGATTTTTTATTATCGATTTAAGACCATTAATTAATTCGCCTAAATTATGAGGTGGAATATTTGTTGCCATTCCTACCGCAATGCCAGAAGATCCATTTAAGAGAAGTTGAGGAATTCGTGCCGGTAAAACTGTAGGCTCTTGCTGAGATCCGTCAAAATTATCAGAAAAATCTACTGTTTCAGATTCAATATCTTCTAATAAACTTTCATCGGTAAGAGATTGCAAGCGTGATTCTGTATATCTCATTGCAGCAGGGGGATCATTATCTACAGAGCCGAAGTTGCCATGACCATCAATTAGGGGCATTCTCATTGAGAAATCTTGAGCCATCCTCACTAGGGCATCGTAAACTGCTGTATCTCCATGGGGATGGTATTTACCAAGAACTTCTCCAACCACCCTTGCACATTTCCTATAAGGTCTACCACTTGTTAAACCAAGTTCGTACATTGCATAAAGTATTCGCCTATGTACTGGTTTTAAACCATCTCTAGCATCTGGCAGGGCACGCCCAACAATGACGCTCATGGCATATTCTAAATATGAGCGAGACATTTCATTTCTCAAATCAGTCTGAATGATTCGATCATTATTTTCACTCAATCCAGAATTACCAGAATCAACAATATCAGACATGTAAAAAACCTTTATCTAATAATAATGGCTTATGTCCTTATGAATAAAAAAATATTTATAAATAATTTCCAAATACTCACATTTACACACAAATAAGAAAAAAACCTTTTTTTTTGAATATTTTATTGGCTTATTACACCTTTAGTTGTTAATTTAATCAGAATAATAAAATTAAATCGTGAATATTGAACTTGGATTAAAGAAAACCGTCAGACGAGCTTATGGTATTGATGAAATAGCATTAGTTCCAGGAAATAAAACCCTTGATTACGAATTGACAGATCCATCGTGGTTTTTAGGAAATTTCAAAAGGGAAATTCCGATAATCGCAAGTGCTATGGATAGTGTTGTCGATGTAAATACAGCTGTAGAACTTACCAGGTTGGGGGCACTTGGAGTTCTAAATATGGAGGGAATACAGACTCGATATGAGAATCCAGATCAAATCTTAAGTAAAATATCTTCTGTAGGAAAAAGTGAATTCGTTCCACTGATGCAAAAAATATATAGTGAGCCTGTCAAAAATGATCTTATCCTACAAAGAATAAAAGAGATTAAAGAACAAGGCGGGATTGCTGCTCTTAGTGGAACCCCTCAAGCAGCTATAAAATTTAAGGATACACTTGTTAGTTCTGATATTGATTTATTTTTTTTACAGGGTACAGTTGTATCCACTAAACACATTGGTAAGGAGGGTAATGAAACTCTGGATATTCAAAAATTGTGCAAAGAACTTAATTTCCCTGTAATAGCAGGAAATTGCGTTACTTATGAAGTGGCGAAACTCTTAATGAATTCTGGTGTTGCTGGCCTCATGGTTGGAATAGGCCCAGGAGCTGCTTGCACATCGAGAGGAGTCTTAGGAATTGGTATACCTCAAGCAACTGCAATTTCTGATTGTAGTTCTGCAAGGGATGATTTCTTTAAAGAAAGTGGCAAATATATACCTATTATTGGGGACGGTGGCATAGTGACAGGGGGAGATATATGTAAATGTTTGGCATGTGGTGCTGATGCAGTAATGATTGGATCTCCAATTGCTAGATCATCAAGTGCTCCAGGGAAAGGGTACCACTGGGGCATGGCAACTCCAAGTCCTGTCTTACCTAGAGGTACAAGAATTGAAGTAGGCTCTACAGGGTCTTTGGAAAGAATCTTAAAAGGCCCAGCTTTACTTGATGATGGTACTCATAATTTGTTGGGAGCTATTAGAACTTCAATGAGTACTCTCGGAGCTAAAAATATCAAAGAAATGCAAAATGTTGAAATAATTATTGCCCCTTCTCTCTTGACTGAAGGTAAAGTCTATCAAAAAGCTCAGCAGCTTGGAATGGGTAAATAATGAACTATATAAATAAAAAAGCTTAAATTTAAATTGAACAAAATTATCTTTACGAGCTATTATGAGTTGATGGGGGTCACCCCATACTCCTCACACACTAAATCGCCCGATTTTTCGGGCTTTTTTGATATTGTTACTTATATTAGTTTATCTGTAATGAAATCAGCACTTAAAATAATTGCTTGCTAAATTTTCTTAAGGAATATTTAAATTATGTCGTCAGCACCTCCAGTAACAGATGCCTCTTTCGATAAAGAGGTTTTACAAAGCGATTTGCCAGTTTTAGTAGATTTTTGGGCACCATGGTGCGGTCCTTGCAGAATGGTTGCACCAGTTGTAGAAGAGATCTCTAAAGACTTTGAGGGTAAAATTAAAGTCTTTAAATTAAACACTGATGAGAATCCAAATGTTGCGAGTCAATATGGGATTAGAAGTATTCCTACTTTGATGATTTTTAAAGGTGGTCAAAAAGTTGATACTGTTGTTGGTGCAGTTCCAAAAGCAACCCTTTCAAGTACTTTATCAAAGCATTTGTAAAATAGATTTTTGAATAAAATAGGAATTATTGATTACGGAATGGGAAATATTCATTCTGTAACTAAGGCATTAGAAAATCTCGGTGAAGAAATAACCCTAATTAATAAAAATGACAAATCAATGGACTGTAAAGCTTTAATTCTCCCTGGAGTAGGTGCTTTCGATCCAGCAATGTCTAACCTAAATAATAGTGAGTTGATCATTGATATCAGAAATTGGATAAAAAGTGGGAAATCATTTTTAGGCATATGCCTCGGGCTTCAATTACTATTTGATTCGAGTGAAGAGGGATTTCTTAGTGGACTTGGTGTCATTAAAGGAGAAATAAAAAAAATTCCTCAAATATCTGAAAATAGAATTCCTCATATTGGTTGGTGTCCTCTTATTCCAACAAAAAAAAATAAATTAATAAGAGAAGAAGATCTTAATTTCTGGGTATATTTTGTTCATTCTTATCATGCGGTCCCAAAAGACCATAATGTAATTTCTGCTAAAGTCAATTATGGTTCTGAAAAATTAACTGCAATAATTGAAGATGATAATTTAGTAGCTTGTCAATTCCATCCTGAAAAATCTGGTAAAGTTGGTCAAATTATTTTAGAAAGGTGGATTAGGAGTATTGCATAACTTTTGAGAAATGAAGGCAAATTTAAGGTTGATAGGAGGGAAAAAACTAGAAAGTCCAAATAATATTTTTACAAGACCCACAACATTGATTGTAAGAGAGGCTATTTTCAATATTTTGAGCAGCAGAGTAGAGAATAGTAATTGGTTAGATTTGTTTAGTGGTTCAGGTTCCATTTCTTGCGAAGCATATAATCATGGCGCGAAAAAAATTGTTGCAATTGAAAACAATAAAAAAAACTTAAAAATATGTTCAAATAATCTTTCTTCATTACAAAATATAGAAAAAAGAAAAAATGATATACAAGTAATCTGCAAAGATGTTTTAAGTTGGACTAAACCTAGTTTTGAAAGAAATTCACTTTCTAATAATATTGACTTTAATAAAATAAAATTTGATTTTATTTATATAGATCCACCATATAAAGTTAGTTACCATGAGTTGCTTTTAAAGCAAATATTTAATTGTAATTTTTTGAAGAAAGAATCAATTATTATTTGCGAACACTCCCCAAGTTTAAAGATAAAGGAGAGTGATTTATGGCAAATTAATGACGTCAGAGATTATGGCCAAACAAGGTTGACTTTTCTAGTCAATGTCTAACATTCCTGAACCCCTTCTGTATTGATTCCATGCACTCACAAATAATCCAAGAAGGGTAATTGGAACTAATCCTAAGACTATCCCACATAACAATGGTTCAATCATTTTCTGGCAATTTTTTCATTTCTTATCCACAATTGTTACATAAGGATTATTTTTTGTGTCAACATCTTCATCATCTGCAGCAGAAACGAAAAATAAAATTGAATTTTTAAAAAAATTTTTGGTTTTTTTTATATTAATTTTGATATGTTTAGTTATTTTTTATTTAAATCATAATAAAAATGATCAATACACTCTTAAATCTCTAGGACTTAATGGCTCCGTTAGCTTAGGAGATTCTCTCTTTAAGACAAATTGTGTGGGATGTCATGGTATTAAAGCGAGGGGATTAGTTGGACCAGATTTACATTCGGTGACTAAACGTTTGAGTGATAAAGAGATTATCAAACAAGTTACTACAGGACTTACACCTCCAATGCCAAGTTTTGAAATTGATCCTCAAAATATGTCTAATTTATTAAGTTATTTACATACTTTGGAATAAATTTGGAAAAATATCTTTTCAACCTAAAAATTATTTTAGTAGAACCAAAAGGGTCTTTGAATGTAGGGAGTATTGCCAGATTATGCGCTAATTATGAGGTTAATGAACTAAGGATTGTTTCTCCCAAATGTGACACTAAATCTTTAGAAGCAAAAAAAATGGCGTTAAGAGGTCAAAAATATTTAAATGAATGTATAGTCTTTGATAATCTTGAGAATGCAATATCTGATTGTGATTTAGTTCTCGCTTCATGCGGAAGGGTTGAAAAAAATAAAGAATCTTCTTTTGTTTTACTTGAGGATATTTCTAGATGGATCTCATCTTTTAATGAGATTAACAATTTAGCAATTTTATTTGGAAGAGAAGATAGAGGATTAACTAATAATGAATTACTTTTTGCACATAAGACTTTTACTATTCCAACTTCTCACAATTACCCTTCTTTAAATCTCTCTCACGCAGTTTCAATAGTTTTGTATGAATTAAATAAATCTTCAAAAAGAAACTTAAATAAGGAATTAGAGGTTTTTAATCTTGCATCATCAAAACAAATACATGATTCATTTGTAGAGTTAGAGGAAATGCTTCTGGAAGTTGGATATCTTTTAAAACATTCTTCTAGGGCAAAAATGAGTAAATTTAAAAAATTCCTTTTAAGAGCAAATACTTCAATGCATGAAATAAATGTTTTAAGAGGAATTGTCCATCAAATAAACTGGTTTTTAAATAATTCAAAAAAAAATTAGGAACTCAAAAAAATATTTTATTTTATATATCTGTAATTGAAATTTGATAGGGATATTTACTAAAAACATTTTCTGAAGTAGCATCTATTGATTATTTGAATATTTAAGAAAACTAA
>MDTE01204503.1_pt1 | contig 21699 bp, 22 predicted proteins | sample 811231 | NCBI WGS metagenome assembly MDTE01 (sample SAMN05326651, study PRJNA326480) | marine metagenome | isolation source: seawater | place: Indian Ocean: Red Sea | collected 2010
ATGGTCCACCGCTCGCCCGAGGAGGCAGCTTCTTCTGACAGAGCCTCTTAATCGGAAGCTTTCAAGTTGGCTCTCGCTTAATTTATGGGCATTCTGAAGCGCATGACTTTTGGTGTTTTCATTCATCGAACAGACTCAATCTACGATGATGTCCCTTCGGAAAGATATCAGTTTCCGAAACAGTACCTCACACGTGCGCAGCAGTGTGAGGGCGATTGGATTGTTTATCTTGAACCTTCAAAAGTGAGGGGCACGAAAGGTTATTTCGCCGTGGCCAAAGTGCAAGAGATCATTGCCGACCCGCGAAACGCTGACATGCATCTAGCTGTCATCGAACCTGGGTCATATCTAGACTTTGGCGACCCGGTACCGTTTCGCGATGCTGACGACATCATAGAGCAGGGCCTTTTGAATGATGATGGAAAGATATCGGGCCGTGCTCAGGCAGCTGTAAGAGTGCTATCTCCAGAAGACTTTGCACGGATCGTTGAACGCGGTCTCGGAAAGGATGACGATATCCTACCACGAACTGATCAAAGCGTGCCGGTCAGTGGTTTGCAAGAAGCGCATGCACCATTTCAACATCTGCCCGCCCGTCAACGGATAAGCCAGTTAACGAACCGTGCTGTTCGTGACCGGAACTTTCGAAAAAACGTGCTCCGCGCCTACGGTGAACGATGCGCAATAACAGGGCTACGAATTATAAATGGCGGCGGACGTGCAGAGGCCGAGGCCGCTCACATAAAACCAGTGGAGCATGACGGCCCAGACATTGTGAGCAACGGGCTCGCACTATCCGGCACTGCACATTGGATGTTTGATCGAGGATTGATTGGGCTATCCGACGATTTGGATATACTCGTATCCAGGCAGAGTAATGATCCTGATGCCGTAAAGACTATCGTCAACTTGTCCGGTAAGCTTATGGCTCCAGACCGTCCTGCCAACCGGCCGAGGCGCGAGTTTGTTGCTTGGCACCGAGAAAATTGTTTCAAGCATTAGCCCCCCCCCTTTTTTTTAGTCGTTCACTGGACCTCCTGCGGCTTCCGGCACATCCTTGACCGAGAGCATTCTCAGCTGAGCACGGGTCAGCTTCTTGGATGCAACTGACAGCCGTTTGGCCTGGCGGCGGAGATAGGTCTCAAACAGGTTGCGCACGGCGCGGCCGTTGCCGAACCGGTCGCCGCGCGGTGTGGATAGGCCGATATAGGGCTCGCCTGCCTTATCGGTTGCCCGGCGTGGAGCATGCCAGCAAATCCCGCTGTTTCTTCTGACAGTGCCCATCGTGGCTTAGATTTGTAAATTCAATAACTTATCTTATGGAAAGAAAGATCAGGCGGCGATCAGCTCGAGGCAGGGTCCGTAACTGGCACCAACCTTCGCGGGCAAGTTTATTTTGCAAGCCAAATCAACCCTAAATTAGGCTCATCCAGCATGGACAGCTATCAGGACAACCATTTCGATGAGATCCGTGTCGGTCCCGCGGAAACTTCCGCTCACAGGAGCAACTTGCCCAATATGGCGACCAACGGCGACAGGAATAAGATTGCCTGAACCTACTGCCTGGTTCGTGGGGTCGAATGCAATCCAGCCAGCCCCTGGCACAAAGACCTCAACCCACGCATGAGTGGAACCGCCGTTTGTAGAGCCTGTCAAACAATCCGATGAATCAAGTAGATAACCTGAAACTAGCCGGGCACCAAAACCAAGAGTTCTAACGGCCTCTGCAAACAGAACTGCAAAATCGCGGCAGGACCCCCAGCCTCTGTTCAATGTATCCAGTGGCGCTTGCGTGTCCTCGGTGTAGCGCGCCTGGTAGGCAATCTTTCTGAACACCCCGTTCGAAATATCCTTGAGTAGTGATAAGGTATCGGTGGGACGATGCATGACGAAACTATTGACCCAAACTGCCAGACGATTGTCTGGGTCAGAGTGCTGCGATTGGGAAAGTGCGCCAATATCTGTCCAGTCATCGTCCGAGTACGAAAACGGGTAGGATATTGCTGAAGCAGCGATATCAAAAATTGGCCAAACTGGAGCGGTCAATTCCAGTACGGCTACACTCTTGATCTCCATGATATTGCTAAGGGCAGCAACGTCTGCTGTGGCGACAGAGTTGCCCGCCACATCTTGTGCCCAGGTTATGGACGCATGAGGCGTCACGTCGAGGTTGAACGAAATTAGCCGAAGGTCCCGTGTCTCGCGCGGGCGCAACATTAGTCGGTGTTTGCCCAAACCAACCGGATTCCGATATCGGTAGATTGTCTCATGCACAACTTTCAGTGTCACCATCTTCTACCCTCAGTACGACATCCTGTGTGTGGGCAATAGGATGCCAATTCGGCTATCGGCGGACGCCCTGATGCGTATGCATGGTCACTTCTCTGTGCGCTCCTGCTGGATCAGCCGCGCAAGATCACCGAGCGCGCGCTTAATGAGTTTTTGTCGCCTCGCATCCTGGGCTTCAGCTGTCTCGGCATAAAGCCTAATCAGATATTGTGCCTTTATCGTCGCCTCATGCCAGTCCGAGGCCGGTTCGGCGAGAAGTTGCTCTTCAAGCTCTTCCTGTCGTAGGCGAAGCGCCCTCTGATCCGCCTCGAAGTCTTTTAGGGAGTGCCGCCGGATTTCGGTCTCGATCTTTCCTTCCGCACTTCGTCTTGCATCGAGATCAACCGGATCGTCCATCATTATTGGGTACTCCTTTGAAACAGTGTTCAGCAACAGCTTTGGCTTCAGTGGAAAGAGGGGAAGCTGATTTCAGCTCGCAATAAATATCGACATTGAAAACTCAGATATATTCAGCTGTTCCTGCTTTATAAGGCTTCAATCACGTTAATTGATTAGTCCAGACTTCGAAATCTGTCATTGTGTTCAACCCGAATGTTTGCGTCAAAGGCACATCTGCGGCATCCCGCCCTCGTGCAACAAGTATTCTCGCAGTTCTCCTCTTATTGTTTCGCGGGTCGAACACCCACCATTGACCATCCAGAAAAACCTCCATCCAAGCGGCGAAGTCCCCCGGCGGGTAGGGATGAGACTCGCCTATATCACTGAGGTAACCTGTGCAGTAACGGGCCGGAATGTTCATGCATCGGCAGAAGGTGATAGCGAGATGCGCAAAATCACGACATACCCCGTGTCGCCCTGCCAGTGTATCGGAAGCCGTGCGCGTCGCACTTGCCTGCATATAATCGAATGACACATTCTTATGTACAAAGTTGCAAATCGCCTGTACCCGTGCCCAACTTGGTGGAGTATTCTCAAACAGGCGCCATGCTTCCTCCGAGAGAATGTCCGTATCGCAATAGCGGCTCCCTAAAAGGAAGACCAGTGTATCGGAAGGCAGATCTTGAACAGAATGTTGGATTGCATCCGGCGATATGGGATCAAGTGTACCAGGATCACGAAATATACCATCGGAATATAATGTGAACTTACCGACAGGCGCCACCAGTCGTGTGCACCAGTTCCCAAAGCCATCTCTGTAGTTTTCGATCGGCACGCTGGGTGAGGTCACAAGATAATCGGCTCGCTCCAAATCGCCAAAGCGAGAAAAATGAACATTTAACATTGCAATTAATGGTGTCGGTTGTGCAAATTCATAGCGTAGACGACAGCCTATACTAACGCGCATTTCTGATGTCCTATCAAATCGAGAGGCAGGGGTATTATTGCTGAAGGACGCATGTCCCTCTTTTCAATTGGAAGCCTCGATTGCAGCGCCACTGGTTACCAGAGCGATCTAGATGTCCGTTTTCTGGAACGTCGATCAAAACACACGTGCTTTTCTGAGGCTCGTACCCGCGCTCGCAGCGCCATCCCGGTCCATAAGGTCTCGGATCGAGAAAAGCATTGGTGGGCAGTAGTATTGCCTCACACCCCTCTTTGATTTTAGAATATCCTCTTTCACAGGACCAGCCTGACCGGTAATTATCATCTGTAAGATATCCGTTCCGGGGTACAGCAATCTGGATGCATTTCTGTGCGTTTTCCGTGAAACCGCGATCGCACTCCCAGCCCGAGATTGAAGGTCGATCCGATAGATGTGCGTTGTCCGGCAACACAATGAGTACACAGGTTTCTCGTTCCCGCCGAAACCCACGGACACATTGCCAGTTATAGCCCGAAGATTCGAGAAATGCATTGGCCGGGATATGAATTGGATTACAGGATGCCTTGCCTATTTCCTCGTATCCTCGGTGGCACGCCCAGCCCGTTCCATATGATCGTCCTGTCGCATAGGCATGTTCTGGAATCATGATCCTGATACACTCAGTACCGCTTAATCGGTAACCAGGGATACAGTCCCAACCGCTGCCATAGCTTCGCGGCTGTGCGTTATCAGGGAGCGGACTGGTTGTGCCATTCTGTGCAAGCGCCGGGAAAGCAACACACGAAACTATGCCGGCCAGTGCGAACATCCTTACAAGAAACCGTACCAGCCTGCTTCCCTTGGGTTCACCGCCGCCAGTCACTTCCTCTTTTCTGGACTTCGATTGCCACCGTCGGGGCATAACTTTTTGCCGCCCCGCCCGGGTAGTAGTTGGCAAGATGTCGTCGACATCAGCTATCGGCGGCATGCCTTCGTTTTCAGCCTCCTGAATTGGAAATTCTCGCGGTATTTTTGGTCTGATACCATTCGTCATCGCAGGGACAGTTTCAACAAGGCAGCTGCCGTCATGGCTTGCTCTTTTTGGTGGTAGTCGCCGTGAAAGACGTTATCGACCTTCACTTCCCAAATGCCGTTTCTTTGCCTGATCTGAACTCTTTCACGTCGTACGGGAGAGCCGGATGAAAAATCCTGCAATCTTTTATCCGCTATTGGTTGCGGATGATCCACGGCTTGGGTTGATGCCGAATCCCGAGGCACACTTGCTTCTCCCAGAAGCATTACCGCCCGAATAAATTCGGCTGCGTAATCGTCGGAATCACGATAATCATGCTCATGAGGCACCATCTTCAACGGTGCTACGAATTTATCTTCAAGGTGTTCAACAAAACGTGGTTCCGTGCGGGACATATAGGCGATCAGCGTCTGAAGGACCCTTTCATGGGCGAGCACGCGCCGTTCGAGATCGGTCATCTCAGGAGGCAACTTACTTGTTTGCACCATAGTTATTTAGCCTCGAATGTGCGGATCAGAGATACGGCTGGTTCTCTCAAAGTTCGAGGGCTGAAAGACAGGCTTGGGCGACATCCCGGTCCGGAGTCTCTCCTCCCGGTGCGGTGGCCCAGCCAGTAGCCATCAGAGCATCCCGTTTCTTGTAGCTTGCTGCCGACTCGATCGTTTCCAGCTTTGCCATTCTTTCTGGATCCTTACGAGCTATATCCAGACAAACAGGCACCATGGCCGAGACAACATTGTCCCGGGACAATGCCTGAGCTCTGTCATCTGCGGTTTTGCTTGTTACCCAGCCGCCCCAGGAGAAACCCACGACACCAACAAGAATTGCTCCGATTGCAACGCCGTAGATACCGGGCCTAAGCCATTCAGGGATATTCATGGTAAATCCTCTGTTGAGTAAAGCGCTGCTTCAGTGTTTTTCTTATGCTGACTTTTCAGCTATGGTCGCCCATTCCATGTGGTGCATGAGGGCAGCTATTCTTCTGACTGTTTTGTTTTTATCCTGAAATGGAAGGCTCTGCCCTGATCCAAGTTAGTGGCACCAAATCTCCAGTGCTAACAGATCAATCTGGAAGCGGCCCCGAGAAGATCAGCGATAGCCGATCCTCAGACAAGAAGTGGGCCGCTCTGATCTAAGTAGGCAGGATCAAACTCAGAAAGTTCCACCAATCCATTATAGTTATTGAACGCAACATAGCCGTCCCGAAAGGTCACCAAACCATTTTCGCGAAGTTGCCGCAGTACACGGTTTACATGGACGGCACTTAAGCCAAGAGCATCGGCCAAATGATATTGTGTGAGCGGGCAGCCATACCCTTCTTTGCTCCCCATCCCAACCAGAGCCAGCCGCGCTCCAAGCTCCAGCAGAAAATGCGCCATACGGGCATTCGCGTCGCGTCGTCCTACGCCAACCAGATGCTCAACTACCATGGCCTCATCCCGTGAAACCGCCCAGAGGATGGCCATCGCTAGACGAGAGGTCTTCTCGAATGCCTCCAGAAGGTCGCTTGCAAAAACTTCCGCTGCCTTAATTTCCGTGATGGGCTCGAAGCTATGGTCGGACGTGCGCAACAACACGCTGCGCAATCCAAGAAAGTCTCCTGGTATCTGGAAGTCCACGATCTGTCGCGTGCCATCAGGTTGAAGCTTGTAGGAACAGACCCAGCCATCAGCCAAGATATAAGCGGCCTGATCCGACTGTCCTTGCTGCACGAGATCATGCCCTGCCACGAAGGATCGCTGGCGCATATGCAGACGCTTTAGCACATCCAGTTCATCTTCCGATAAAGCAACAAATGCAAGGAGTTTGCGATTTAATGGACTCAATTCTGTAGCGCTCATAGATTCTCCACCAGTCTATTCAATATTCCAGAATAAATTTGCCATAGACTGATTTCGATCAGTTCAGCATTTCTTACTATCTGAGACTATACTATATGACATATATGGCCATAGGATTTTGTAATCCATCATCGTTACTCGAAAGGAAGCATGCAACATGCTGAACGAGAGGGATCTTTCAGGAATGGCTGCTCTCTCAATTTGCGAAGCTATGCTGTTGACTCTGAACGATCATAAGCTTCTGCCCGAGCATGAAATCGTGAACATTCTCCGCGATGCGGCTGCTTCTCACAAAAACGCGATTGGCACTGATGACGAGGTAGAGGCACACCGGGCTGTTGCCGATCTAATAAACCAGATAATTTCCGGTGGAAACTCAGTCAGAAGACCCTGAGCAGATTGACCCATCACTTTAATTATGGCGCAACTTACAGGATTCATGCTTCTCGCGGCTAATAATAATTCAAAAAGCAATGAAGCACCCAGAGTCAATGGCTGATCAATACGACGCAAAATTGCCTGATGAGGCTGCTGACATGATCACAAAGCCCTTCGCCCGCTTTCTAAAGGTCGAAGCGGCGGCGGGTGGGCTCTTGCTTTTGGCGGTGCTGCTGGGGCTATTGATGGCAAATTCCCCATGGCGCGAAGCTTACATGGGCTTCTGGGAGCCCCCTATTGGACTGACATTCGGCTCTTTGGAGTTCACCCGTTCTCTGCACCGTTGGATCAACGAAGGGTTGATGACCCTCTTTTTCTTTGTGCTTTCGCTGGAGCTCAAGAGAGAGTTTGTGCTTGGCGAATTGCGGAATCCCCGGCAGGCTGCGTTGCCTTTCGCGGGCGCTTTGGGTGGTATGGTTGTGCCGGTCTTGCTCTATCTGACATTGATGTCTGGACAGCCCGGAATGCACGGATGGGGAACCGTGATGGCAACCGATACGGCGTTCGTGATCGGGTGCCTGGCGCTTTTCGGAACCCGGATCCCACCTACCTTGCGTCTTTTCCTGCTCTCCCTCGCAATATTCGATGATGTCGGTGCGATACTTGTGGTCACTCTCGGATACGGGGAGGATTTGAGTGGGTCTGCGCTCGCTCTAGGCTTTACAGGAATTGGCATCGTTGCATGCGCCTCGCGCCTCGGGATCAGGAGCATCCCGATCTATTTTATGCTCGGAGTAGCTATCTGGCTGTGCTTCGATGCCTCCGGTATCCATGCGACCATCGCGGGCGTCATTCTCGGCCTCATGACACCAACACACATCTGGGTGAGCGATATACGTTTACGCGCAATACTTGGGCGTGTGCTTGCCATTCCGACCGGTAATCAGCGGAGCGGAGACGCAGCTAGCCGCAATGAACTCCATCAGGCCGGAAGGGCAGTCACAGAGTCGTTCTCACCGGTTGAGCGGCTCGAGATGCTGCTGCACCCTTGGGTCGGCTTTGCCATAATGCCGATCTTCGCGCTGGCCAATACCGGTATCACGATTCACAGTACCGATTTTGGACAACCCGTCTCCTTGGCGATTATTCTCGGATTGATGCTCGGCAAACCGATCGGCGTTCTTGGGTTCAGCTGGCTAGCCGTCCGTTTCGGCGTGGCGGTGCTTGGCCCCGGTTTGTCTTGGTCGTTCATAGCGGCGGGTTCATTTCTCACGGGAATCGGATTCACGATGTCGCTATTTATCGCCAGTCTGGCCTTTGACTCCGCGATGCTTAATGCTGCGAAGCTCGGAATCCTGGCTGGTTCGGCCATCGCAGCGATAGTGGGAATTATCATGCTTATTCGACTTACATCTGTCGCGGCAAAGGTGTAAAGGCTGGTGCCAGTAGCATCAGATGGAAAGGACGGCCGGGCAGCGATAACATCACTGATCCCCTGACACTTGGCTGCGCCCGCCCGGCAGATGCCGGTAGAGCGTCGACGGCGCCACGCCAAGCCGCTTCGCAACCTGATGCACCGTGATCTCCGGATCAGCCAGCAAGGCCCGTGCATGTGCCAGATCCTCATCGGACAAGGCTGCCGGTCGTCCGCCCAGCCGTCCGCGCGCGCGGGCCGATGCCAGACCGGCCATAGTGCGCTCCCGGATGATCGATCGTTCGAACTCGGCCAGGACCGCAAAGATGTGAAAGACGAGACGGCCGCCGGAGGTGGTGGTGTCGATTGCCTCGGTGATCGAGCGAAATCCGATCCCCCTGCCCTCAAGCATCTCGACGGTCTCGATCAGCTGTTTGATTGAGCGCGCCAGGCGGTCCAGTTTCCAGACTACCAGCGTGTCGCCGTCGCGCATGTAGTCCAGGGCCGCCTGCAGCTGGGGCCGATCGCGCTGTGCGCCGGAGGCCTTCTCCTCGAACACCTTCTCGCAGCCAACAGCGGTCAGCGCGTCGAGCTGAAGCTCGGGCTTCTGGTCCTGGGTCGAGACACGGGCGTAACCGACAAGCACAATCAAGCCTTCCGAAAACTTGTATATATCATAGCTTTTCGGACACTATGTTTCAAGACATAGTTTTCGGATACAGCTGAAGATAGAAAAGCCCGCTCAAAGCGGGCTTCTCAAGGCGTCCGAAAAACGTTCGTTTTCGAAAGCGAAGCGACTGTCAACTAGGGGCTCAAGCTGACCACGTCGATCTTGTGTGTGTTCGGAGTTGCAGCATGGGCGCGACCGGCCCAAACCCGCCGTTCACTGCATGAACCGTTGATGCATTGCAGCTTCCCATAAGCTGGCATTGGTGGGGGAATATAACCCAACCGGACGTGATGCATTGCACAGCATATTCTAACGCTGTGCGGCAGCCCCTCGAAAAAAAGGTGAATTCGCTGAGATTGCTCCAAGGTCCGGCGTCAGTGTTTTTGTGACGCCTATTTGGCTGCAAAGCCGAGCATTGCGGTCGAGACAATAAATACATTTTTTAATTAGAAGCCACTAATATTTCGCTCAGTGTATTGTGACCAGCTGACATCATGCGAGGCAGCAAGAATGCGAACGCCTTTAACAACGTGAACAGACAGAGAATTCACGTCCACTTCAAGTGTTTCAAGACGCCCGTCTAAATCAATCGGAACGTCTTGCATTTCCAATGCAAGCTCAAACGGTGTCTTTGTCACGTCCACTTCGACTGCCCCAGATTCTTCAGATTCTGGCACCTGAACACTCACTCGGTATTCTGGTTCCGGCCCTTCATTGTACATTTGCCAAGTACTTGCATCGATCACGGCTTCTTCAGGATAATCTATTCTTGTTACCCGTGACGACTTGTTGAAGAGCACTACGTTTACGAATTTAGGAACCTCTCCTTCACCCTCTTCCTCTTCGCGCACATCAGTTTGCACGGAAGGGAACAATATACCATCAAGAGGAGTGTCAGTGGCTGCTGACAAGTAGTCTGAAATAACCTGGGTTGGCAGGTATTCCAAGTCTGCGTCGTTTGGCATGACCGGCATCGACATGATCGCTGCCAAGTCTCCAAGAAATTTGGTTCGCTTCAGAAGAGGTAGAAACTCGGGATCGAAGTAGCTCCCGGCGATACCAATCAGTGGCAAAGAAGATAAATCGAGCAATCTAACGTTACGTTTTAGTCGAAATTTTGCCACCAGGACCTGGCTCCCGACTGGTGGGCGAACTTCCGCCAGTGCAGCGTCAGGAACGTTCGCGCCGTAAAAAACCGAAACACCTCGCGAATTCATACGTCCAGCTGAAGCAAGCTTCGAGGGAGGTGGACCAAGCTCGCGGTCTGGCGCCTTCATGGCGCGGATCAAAGAACTTTCAGTCTCAAAATGGCGTGCGCGGTAGAACTCCTCAACCTCGGTATCGGGCCGGCTTCAATCACAAGTGATTTCCCATCTCGCGTCTTCAAGGTGGCGAGATCAGCAAAGATCATCTTTAAAAATTCTGCTGCGCGCGGACTAAAGTATCGGGTCTCAGTCTTCAGTTCCTTTTCGAAAGCCCGCCATTGCCCCCAAACATCAGAATAGTCAGCAGGTGTGTCCCAATAATGTGCATCCTCGTCAAATTCAGTCTCTTCCCAATATTCATCATAACTTGCGTGACGGTCGTTTAGGATCTTTTGCAGATCACGGGCCACGTCCAAGCTAACGCCTGCGACTTCTTCAATGGCGTCAATTGTGGGTTGGCCTTCGCGCCACCATGAGAATTCAATCTCCTTGTCCTTAAGAAGTTGTTCTTCATACCAATTGGGTTCAGCAGGCGTTCGCTCGAAATGATCATTGAAAACGGCTTCTACCCTATCTGCCACTTGGACCAGCGGAACTGTAGGCTCTTCATCGTCGCCACAGTAGTCGCACTTACCCATGGTGCCCGCGCTTTCAACTGCGTCAGACAGATATCCTTCCCCAATACACTGATGACAGATGTTTTTCTGTTCTAATTCCTCAATACACAACTTAGCTGCTCCCGGAAGTATCATCCTTCTGATGATATGCCACGCCCAGCCGGACCCTTCAATTAAGAGCATGGTCCCTGCCCGGGACGGTTTTGCGTCCCATTCAGCTGAGAATCCGTTTGTACGTTAGCCAGCAACCGGTCGTCTATCACCACCCCAGCATAAGGTAAGACGTGCGGTGCGGTCACGCGGTGTCGCAGAGTCTCGTCGGAGACGGCAGTCCCGGTGATGTCTGCTTTCGCAGGATGGCCAAGAGTCTCGCGCATTCGCGGCGAAGGTCCGGAATCCGCCCTTGGCTGTTGCTGAGCCCGCATCGAATGACGGATTTCGGGCATCACGCGGAAGGGTTTGAGCAGTCGCTCTGGGCTGTCCGTACCTCTCAAAAACGGTGCTTTTTAGACGAGGGTTTGAAATGGCGGAACGGATTGCTCATGCGGAAAACCTAGCACCAATCAGCTTAGGGAGCAGTTTCTTCGTACAGTGCCCAGTGCCGGAAAAATCACTCAGCTAAAATAAGTTCTGCCATGCCATCCAACTTAGCCTTCCGGTGCTCCCAATCCGGGCAGTAGCGCGTTAGTAGCTTATAGTAAGCTTGGCTGTGATTGCGTTCACGAAGATGACACAGCTCATGGGCGATAACGTAGTCAATGCAATCTACCGGCGCCCTTATGAGCCAGGGGTTGAGATGAATTGTACCTGCCGGTGCACAACTTCCCCACTGCTTCTCCATGGCAACCAGCTTGATCTCCGGCGTCTCTTTGATCCACGAAAAACCACTTGCAACCAAAACCATACGACGACTGAAGTAATCATATGCGCGGTGCTGATACCATTCGTTAAGCCTACGTCGAATGGCAGCTTTATCAGACTTCCGTAACATCACCTGAATAGTGCCGCCCTGTAGCTTTACCTCACTCGGCATCTCCAGAGATTCAATCACTAGAAGTTTGTATCGCCGCCCTATGTAGAAATGTGTTTCTCCAGTGATGTATTCTCGAGGTAACGCATACGCACGTGCCGAACGCACCTGGGCAAGCTGTTTAGAAATCCAGCGTGCACGTTTTGCGACAGAGTTCTTTATGTCACCGACGTTCTTATGGGGTGGTGCTTCAACTTCCACTCGGCAATTTGGGTGCACGTGTATGCGGATGCGATCTATGAGGCCTGGGTTAACGGTAACGTCGAACCCAATTCGTTCAGAGCCATAGCGGATTTCGCCACTTATCACAGATCACCTCGTGAAAGGCCCACCCGCGTGACGTCGATGAGTTTCTCAATAGCCACTTTAGCCTTCTCAAGCCCGATCGATTTGAACAACAGTGGAAGAGCATTTTTCCGAATGGCGGCTTCTATGTTCTGAGTATTCAGGGAATTCTCAGCGACTGCAGTAGTAACAATACTGTCGAGAGAGAGCCCAATTTGTGCAAACTCGTCTGGATCTCCTTCTGGAACCTCGAGGGTCAAAATGCCGAAATAGGCGCGGGCGTGTTTGTTATCAGCGATGATATTAGGAATGGCCTTGATATCGCGGTCTTTAACCCCCTCCTCAAATTCCTTAAAGAGGGCATACTGCTTAAACGGATGCTCAAAAAGCGCATCAGCTTCGGCAATCGCTTGCTTTAGCAACTCCGAAAAATGGGCCTGAGCATAGGGATCATCCGCGAGCTCCTGTTCAATCGTTCGTTTCAAACGCGATTTGATAAGATCGGTTTCATTTCTGAGCTTTTCCTCTGACCACTCCTCCGGATCATCTTTGATACCGAGCTCATTGACCAGGTAGACACCATCGGCCTCGCGGATGTCCTCACCAACCACGTGACGATCAACAAGCCTTCTGATCTGGTCTTCATAGGCGCTGAAATCGATAGTCTCTTGCGCGTCTTGCTTTGCGGTCCGGCGAATTTCGCTGAAAAACTTGAGGTCTCTCTTGTATCGGGCAATCTGGCTCTCAGTGATTGATGGGTCTTCAAAAAAGGACTGCGACCCGAGGGCTACCTTCAGGCACATCCCATACTCCGTCAGAGCATCATAAAAGTCTTCGCGCCGCTTCTGGTTGCCATCGATGCTCTCGCCGTCATCGTCAGTTTCATAGGCTGGGATCAGAAGCTGACGGTATTGCTCACGATCGCCTTTGTTTTTGACGCCAAAAAAGATGGCCCAGAGCGCATCATGGAGCCCGGGGATGCGTTTGTACTCCGTTGAGACATCCGTATACAGTCCTTCAAGGTCATCGATATCAAACCCGCCTTGGGTGCGCTCGGCGAGGTCTTGATACTCCGAGATTGCCGTATCCAGCTCCTTCAGGATGCCGCGATAATCGATAAGCAGACCGTATTTCTTTTCTTCATGCAGCCGGTTAACACGCGCAATGGCCTGGATCAGATTGTGCTGCTTCAGCGGTTTATCGATATACAGAACCGCGTTTTTGGGCTCATCAAAGCCGGTGAGAAGCTTATCGACGACGATCAGAATATCAGGCGGGCCTTCCTCACCAAAATCCTCGATGATCTTCCGCTCATACTCCTCAGGCTCATCATGGACGTTGTCCTTCCACCACTGTTGAACCTCTGGCAGTTCGGACTCATCAACATCTTCATGGCCTTCGCGCGTGTCCGGTGGTGAGATCACCACGGCGCTGGTTACCTTGCCGGTCGCGTCCAACGCCTTCTTATAACGAATGGCTGAGAGCTTGCTGTCGGTCGCCAACTGCCCTTTGAGCCCGTTATTCAGCGCCTTGAAATTGTCCTCGAAATGCGTGGCGATATCCCAGGCAATAAGATTGATCCGCTCTTGCGCGCCATAGACCTGCCCCTTCTTGCCGTATTTCTCTTTCAGGTCGCTCTTCTGTTTGTCCGAAAGGTCGCCGGTGATCTTATCGAACCATTTGTCGATTGCCGTATCATTGATATCAAGGATTGGACGGCGCTCTTCATAAAGCAGCGGTGTGACCGTGCCATCCTCCACCGCCCGCTGCATGGTGTAGGCATGGATGATCGGGCCAAACTTATTCGTGGTTTTATCGTTCTTGAGCAGCGGCGTGCCGGTGAACGCGACATAGGACGCATTGGGCAGCGCCTTCTTCATGCGCTCATGATTTTCACCACTCTGGCTGCGGTGGCCTTCGTCAATCAGGACGATAATGTTTTCTGATGGGTTATAGCATTCCGGCAGTTTGGACGCGGTTCCGAACTTGTTGATGATTGAGAAAATGATCCGCTCATTCCCCTGGCCGATCCGTTTGGCAAGGTCACGCCCCGTGGACGCCTTCGCCTTGTTCTCTTCACGTCGTCCGCCATCCATGAGGCCGAGCGCACCCCCGGTCAGGAACGTGCGCGCCAGTTGCTTCTCCAGATCGACCCGGTCTGTCACCACCACAACCCGGCACTCGGCGAGGCTTTCGCGCAGCAACAGCGCTTTGCACAGGAAGACCATGGTAAAGCTCTTGCCCGAGCCGGTTGTGTGCCAGATCACACCGCCTTCACGCCCGCCATCGGGCCGAAAACTCGCTATCTGTTTGAGCAGTGCCTTAATACCGAAAGCCTGCTGATAACGTGCGGCAACCTTGCCGATTTTGCGATCAAAGATAATAAAATAGCGGATGAATTCAAGCAGCCGGTCATGGCTCAACAGGCTGATCAGCAAACGGTCCTGATCGGTGACGAATTGCTCACCATCCCACAGGCGGTTGAAATGCCGCTGCACCGATGGCGGTCGCCCGAACAGTAGCGCGTCGCGATCCGCCAGCGGCAGCGGCGCATTCTTGATACGCGCGAAATGCGGTTCGCCGAATTCCTCCTCATGCCAGGTGGCCCAAAATTTCTTGGGCGTTTTGGTGGTGGCATAGCGGCCCTCGGTGCCGCTAACCGACATCAGCAGCTGTGAATAGGCAAAGAGGTGCGGGATCTCATCGTTCTTCTGGTTACGGATCGATTGGCTGATTCCTTCCTCAACCATGGATTTATTCGGATTGCCGGAATCCGGGCGCTTCGCCTCAATAATCACCAGCGGCAGGCCGTTGACGTAGCATACAATATCCGGGCGGCGCGTGCGGGTGCCGTCGGTGGTCAGAACCTCCAGCTCATCGGTGACGAGAAAGCTGTTCTTTTCCGGCTCCGCCCAGTTGATGATGGGCACGGTGACTGCATGCTTCTTACCCTCCACAAACTCGGTGACGGTGATGCCGAGGGTGAGCATGTGGTAGAGCTTTTCATTCGCTTCGCCGAGGCCCTCCTGCATTTTCGGCGCGGACAGGTCGCGCACAATCTGGTCGATGGCGTTATTCGATAGCGGATAGCTCTGGCCCTTATAGTCGAACCGTCGCGTCTTGAGCTCGTCGATCAGCACGCTTCTGAGGATGACCTGCTTATTACCACCCCGCAGCGCCGCACACTTATCCGCCGGCAGATAACCCCAACCGAGCCCCATCAATGTCGCCAACGCAGGCACATGCGCAGAATATTGCTCGGCGGTGTTTGGAGCTTGGGTCATTTAGCCTCAGAACTCTCTACAGAGCTTTCGGCAAGAGTTGCCCTGATTTGATCAACCCATAATAATCCATCGTCAGTTTGTCGGCTTTCTCGATTTACGCGGACTATATGAACTTGATCTCTAACAGACGTTGGAAGACGCATTTTTTCTTCTAGCGTTTTTGTGAGATGACCATCGGATTTTTCATCGATTGGGGTCACCCAGAATAGAGTTTTGCCCTCATCTTCAATTAGCTGTCGGAACAGACCATTAATATGGTTGTCATCAATGTTGAAGTTATAACCGATAGCGATAATCGCATCTGTCTCTTTGAATTTATCAAATAGCTCCACGTAACGACGTGACATGCTTATCGACGTAAGTGGCTTGACCCCGCTCTGTGTAAGCATAAAGGGTACATGGATTTGATCAGTTGGTATCTTCCCGTCATCGTCGTGGATGACAGTATTTTTGTACGGATTATAGAAGTCGTTCACGCTTCCATTTAAATGATAAATAGAAGTTTTTTCGATAATTTTACCGCATACACGCTCGATTAGGTTATTATAGTTTGCAGTGCCGATTGCCTCAATTGTATCGCTACTATCCAGCAGCTTAAGCATATCGTGATAATATCCTTCAGCGTCAGCATCGATATTTGCTTCAAGCTGTTGGAGCATGTAACTACGGGTTGTGTGCAGGAAGATCACCATCTTTGTGAACTTGGCCCAATCTTCACGCGGTGAGTACAGGTAGCGCCAATGACTATCGATCAGCGATTGATAGTCCAGCACCTCAGTGAACAGAAGCTCCAATGCTTCTTGAAGAACAGCGAGAAGTATGTCCTGAATTCCTGAGGTATCATTTACCTCGCAGCGAGCTCCCGAGGCGAGAAGTAATCCAAGCGCTGTGTTTCCTATCTTGTCAAATTCCAGGCGAAACATGCCGCTGATGTCGTCCAGTATTGTGAGATCATCCGGGGCCTTTGTAAATATCTCCTGATTAACCTTTTGCACGAGTTCTTGCCCGTATGCACCGATTAGAAGCTGAAGGATCGAGGTAGCGTATTTTTCGATGTCTGCTGTGTCGCCCTCTTTACGAATTACATCCAATACTGCAGAGTAGAACTCCGATTCAAATAAAAGAACATTACCTGTAAGCGTTGGATTTACTTTGATTTCTTGGCTGTAAATCTCAGATCCATAATCTTTCCCTGTGAACTCTTTAAATTTTTGCTCAAGAATTTCCTGCTTAATATCACAACTATCCAGCGCGTTTGCAGCCAATTGGTCGAACGCGTTCAGCCGCTCTACAATGGTCGCTTTTCGATACTCGATTGAAGACTCAATTAACGATCTAAACTCTGTCTTGCCAAATGCATGGATGCGTTTTCCCTTGTAGTTATCAGGAAGCCATTTTGTTGCGTACATCGTAAGGTTATTAAGCCCGTTCAATACTTCTCTAAGGGCACTCTTTTCTTTCGTATTGTCTTGTCGAAAGAGATCAATCGCGAACTTCCCACCCAAGGGCAGGCCGTAACCAACTTCCGCGCCTGCGCCAAAAAACAATCCAAACTTCATGTCGCTTCGACCTCCTTATCGAGTTTGACGCGGCGCTTGCCGGTCAAGAGTTGCTGCATCAGGGCCGATTTTTCTGCTTTTAAGTCACGGCAAAGTGTTTCTAGCTTGATGATCTCATGCTCGGCAGCGTTTATTACAGATGCTATTGCTTTTTGCTCTTCAATCTGGGGCGCTACAATTCGAGCACTGAAGAAGTCAGTTACACTTACATTCAATAAGCCATGGTTGCGTGCGCCCTCCTGGGCGATCCCGTAAATCTCTTTATTGAAATAACTTCCTTCAAAATAATGCCGATAAAAATCATGATGAGCCGATCGTCCCAGAACCCGAAAACAGATGTATAGGCTGGACACAATCCCCTTGTGATAATGCTCAAGCGGCTTTATCGCGCCCATAGGGTAACCAGCTGAATAGCTTTTGTTATAAGCAAAATCACCCTGCTTGATCAGCGTGTATCCCGACAGATCTCTACCCGCTACACTCTTTTTGAAATATTCGGTTTGGCTTACCAAGCCATGTTGGGCTGAGATCGTTAAGACATTTTCGTTGAGCTCAACATTTTTATCGCGCACGCGCTCGAATAGATCATTAAAAGCGACTGCTTTCCACTCCCCACTGAAACCCGGGAGGCGTTTTTTGGCGGTTAGGAGTTGTTGCATGAGCGCTTTTTTTTGCGCTTCGCTGTTGGCGATCAGCTTCTCGGTCGTCTCAATCGCCCGGTCCCAGGTCGACAAAATCTCTGCAATCCGCTTTTGCTCGGAAAGCGGTGGAACAAGCAATCGAATAGCAAATACATCGGATTTCGAGATATTCTTCATACTACCACTAGTGCCAGTCGCACCTGCAGAGAGTGCATGTCTGCCACGTGGACTTCCAAGATAGTAGGCGAGCCACGGCATATCTACTTTGGAATTTCTAGGCTTTGCCTGCCAAAGGCGATCAGGCAGGAAAAGATATTGAAAGTCTCTTTTGATTAGTGCGTTTGCGCCGACCAAAGCCGGTGTGTTCATTCGGCTGATTATTATACTTCCCGCCTTAACGGACTCGGCTAGGCGAATGATTTCCACTTCTGAATTGACTACTTTGTTTTCTTGCGGTCGGAACACTCCATTGGATACGCAGCTCGTTTTGAGAATGCCAGGCTCAACCCCGTCAGACTGTCGATCTCCTGAATTGACGCTCACACCCGCATCCAGACGCGAAACGAGTTGTGAAAGCGGCCTTTCTTTCCAGCCTTCTGGAATCATTCCTCAGTACCCTTCTTGATTGAACGCTTGCGCGTTGCCTTCGGCTTGGCGGCTTCGAGCTTTTTGGTTTTGTTTATAGCATCGATGAAATGCTCCTCCACCGGGCTGGGGGCGTTGATGGCGCGGGTGTGCCAGCGTTCGTATTCCGCGCTGCCTTTGTCCTTCGCCAGCTTGGCCGTGACCTTGCCCGCATGGGTGAGGACATCGCGGTCGCCGAGTTTGAGGAAATCGTCCAGCTTGGTGATCCAGTCGCCCATGGTCATGGGCTTACGGTTCATCGCCTGAACCTCGGCAAATTCCAGATAGGCGGTGACGATGCGGTTCAGCGCTTCGATCTCTTCTTGGTTCAGATAATTTTTGGCGATAACGGCGTCGGCTTTGCGTGGTGGGCCGCCCTTTGACTGGTTGGCCCAGGCGGTGAGGCCCATGTGATCCTTGGCCGCGTCGGCGCGTTTGACCACAATCTCCGCCGCCGTATGGCCGTGGGCTGCCCAATGCATCTTGTTCTGCACCGTCTGGAAAAACCGCTGGGATGCCTCATCGCTCGGGTCGTAATCGATGCTGGTCGCGTAAATCTCCAGCACCTTTTTGTAGAACAGTTTTTCCGAGGAGCGAATGTCGCGGATGCGGGCGAGCAGCTCTTCGAAATAATCCGCGTCCGGGTCTTTCAAGCGCTCGTCATTCATGACGAAGCCCTTCACCAGATACTCGCGCAACGCCGTGTTGGCCCAGCGCCGGAACTGGGTCGCGCGCGGGGAGCGGACGCGGAAGCCAATGGCGAGTATCGCTTCGAGATTATAGATCTTTGTCCGATAGCCCTTGCCATCGGCGGCAGTAGTCAAGGATTCCTTGACAACTGAATCCTCGTCTAACTCGCTGTCTTCGAATATATTTTTGAGATGCAGGCTGACATTCTGCTTCGTGGTGTCGAACAGCTCGGCAATCTCGGCCTGGGTCAGCCAGACGGTCCCGTCCAGGGCACGGAGCTGGATCTGGCTCTCACCATCCTCGGTCTGATAGAGGATCAGCTCACCCTTTGGCGGCTCGGCCTGGCTCATCAGAGATACCCCAGCTCTTTGAGGTAGCCGTCCATTTTAGTCTCAAGCTCGGCCAGCTCAGCCTTCAGCTTCTCACGCTCAGCGCGCACCGCCATCAGGTCGATTTCTTCCTCTTCCTCAAACGTGTCCACATAACGCGGGATGTTGAGGTTATAGTCGTTCTCGGCGATCTCGTCCGGCGTGGCGAGATAGGCATATTTGTCGACAGTCTCGCGCGCCTGATAGGTTTCGATGATCTTTTTGATGTTGTCATCGGATAGTTGGTTTTGGTTCTTGCCGGATTGGAACTCGCGGCTGGCATCGATGAACAGGACCTTGTTGTCAGCCTTCTGCTTTTTCAGCACAAGGATGGCTGCCGGGATGCCAGTGCCGTAAAACAGTTTTTCCGGCAGGCCGATCACGCAATCGAGGAGGTTTTCATCGACCAGTTGTTTGCGGATTTTCCCCTCCGACGATCCCCGGAACAACACGCCATGGGGGGCGACCACCGCCATGCGGCCTGTCTTAGGCTTCATGGTTTCGATCATGTGCAGGATGAATGCATAATCGCCCTTGGTCTTGGGCGGAATACCGCGCCGGAAGCGGCTGAACCTGTCGGCCTCTGCGCTGCCATGCCCCCATTTGTCGAGGCTAAAAGGCGGGTTTGCGACAACAATATCGTAATGCTGGAGCCGGTCCTCGCCATCGAGGAGTTTTGGGTTACGGATCGTGTCGCCCCACTCAATCCGGTGATTGTCCTCGCCATGCAGAAACATGTTCATTTTGGCGAGCGCCCAGGTGCTGCCAATGGCTTCTTGACCGTAGAGAGCGTATTTCTTAGAGCCCTCAAAGCGCTGTTGGATCAGCCGACCGCATTTCATCAAAAGCGAGCCGGAGCCGCAGGTTGGATCGCAGATCGCATCGCCTTCCTTCGGGTCCACTAGCTCTGCCATGAGTTCGGATACTTCCGGTGGGGTATAAAACTCACCGGCTTTACGCCCTGAATCCGCCGCGAATTGCTTGATCAGATACTCATAAGCGTTGCCGATGATATCGAGCTTGCCGATGCGCGACGGGCGCAGATTGAGGGTGTCTTTGGCGAAGTCTTCGAGTAGGTCTTTGAGCAGCTCGTTCTTCTGGGCTTCCTCACCCAGCTTGTTCGAATTGAAGCTGATATCCTGGAAAACATCACGCAGCTTGCCGATATTAGCCTCTTCGATGGCGTGCAGCGCTTTATCGATGCGCTCACCATTTCCCGCCTCATGACGGCGCTTGTGAAGGGTATAAAAGTTGGCGCTCTCAGGTAGGATGAAGCGCTCAGACTTCATCATCTCAGCGATCAGCTCGGGCTCATCGCCATATTCGCCTTTGTATCGGTCATAATGATCCTGCCACACATCGCTGATATATTTCAGGAACAGCATGGTCAGGACATAGTCCTTATAGATATCGGCAGAGACGGTACCGCGAAAGGTGTCGCAGGCTGACCAAACGGCTTTATTGATTTCTTCTTGCTTGATGGCAGTGGTCATTTGGCTCTTTCCTGACGGCTGGAGAGGAGATCGTTTGCAACCGCTTCAAGTTGATGCATGCGACACGCCTCGATGGCGCGCAACGCTTCGCGCTCCTTTTGAGCGGTGCGCCACAGATTCAAAATAGCTTCTTGTTTGGACAGGGACGGAACGGAGACTTCCAGCATTTCCAGATCACGACGCCGCACACTCTTTTGGGCGGAGCCTGCCGAAACCGACCGAAAGTAATTTTGCGCAGGCGCTTGATTCAGCTGCCAAGCAAGAAAGGACGGGATTAGAAGATCGCTTGTGCAATAAATCACAAAGAAATGCGGCGAGGCCACAGCTGGAAATGGCGTTTGACCAATGCTCAATGCATAAATGTTTAGCCCGCGACCACTGAAAAGCACTGATCGCTCATCCAGCCGCTTTTGCGTTCTCTTTCGCGGGATATCGGCTTTATAGATCTCGCCCCATCGGATCGCCTGATCGGCATCCACATTTCGAAGCTGGATCACACCGACTTCGCCTTCAGGCAGCGACTCCACGGAGCCGCGAATAGGATACCCTGCAGCAACCTCGGCGATCTCACTTAGCTCACAGATATATGGCGCATCATCAATCATGATGCATAATATGCACCTCAGACCAATAAATTCAAGGGTTATTTTTTGCATCATTGTCATTGGTGCAGTTATTTTATGTTAGGCCATTCAGACGATGACAAAAGCCACAGCTCTAACCCCGCTTAATAACCCACCAGTCTGGCCAGTCGACCTTATGCGGGGTTCTCGTGCTGGCATAGACCTGCTGCTGATCTTCAACCGATAGCTGCCTATTGCCCAAACGGTTAAGTGCCAGCTGCACAATCCATGGCTCCAGCATGTATCGGCAGTTTGGCCCGTAGGGATCAAACTTCTTTACAATCCGCAGCGCGCTTATTGCCTCACCGATGCTGTTCACCTCCGTTGTCCGGATATGAAATTTGTCAGGGAC
>MDTE01156164.1_pt1 | contig 21697 bp, 19 predicted proteins | sample 811231 | NCBI WGS metagenome assembly MDTE01 (sample SAMN05326651, study PRJNA326480) | marine metagenome | isolation source: seawater | place: Indian Ocean: Red Sea | collected 2010
AAGTCTACTCTACTAAAAATATTATCGAGAATTACAACACCAACAGTTGGTTCAGTCAAAATTAGAGGTAGAGTTGCATCTCTTTTGGAAGTTGGCACTGGTTTCCATCCAGAATTGACTGGAAGAGAAAATATTTATCTTAATGGTACAATTTACGGTATGACAAAAAGAGAAATTGATGGAAAACTCGATGAGATTATTGAATATTCTGGAATTAGTAAATATATCGATACTCCTGTAAAGAGATATTCAAGTGGTATGCATGTAAGATTAGGGTTTTCAGTAGCTGCATATTTAGAGCCTGAAATATTATTAGTAGATGAGATATTAGCAGTTGGAGATGCTGAATTTCAAAAAAAATGTCTAGGAAAAATGAAAAATATTGGAAGCCAAGGTAAGACAGTCATTTTTGTTAGCCATAATATGAATGCCGTTGAAAGTTTGTGTGATAAAGTTATTGTTTTAGTAAAAGGGAAATTAAAATTTATTGGTAATCAAAAAGAAGCCATACAATACTATACAGAAAATGCACTTGAAGATGTTAGAGGTGAAGTAAGTTGGAAAAGAAAAGAGGATGCACCAGGGGATGATAGGGTTCGATTAAAAGCAATTCGTATTATTTCTGATGGTGTTATTAATGCCAATCCAGATGTAGATCAAGAAATAAAAGTAGAAATAGAATATTGGAATATAAAGCCAGGAAAAAGATGGGTCGGGTTTTGGCTTGTAGATTCGTTAGGATATCCGATTGTAACACCTTCAAATTCAACAGATTCTACCACTAAACCTGATGTTTGGTTTGATAAAACCTATCCAATTGGTTTATTTCGATCCACGTGTATAATACCTAGATCTTTATTAAATCCAGGCCAATTTTCAATTAATTTAAATATCAATGGTAGTTCAGTTATTGATAATATAATTTCAGAAATTAATATTCTTCATTTTAATATTATTGAAAAAGCTAATAACAATAAATTTAGTTTTTCTAAAACTATTGGTGCAATAAGACCCAAACTCGATTGGAATACAAATCAATTAAAAGAAAATTAATATGGATTCAATCAAAAATAATTTAATTAATGAATCCGATATATCAATAATTGCAATTCAAAATTATGGACGAAGTGGATCTTTACTATTTCATAGTTTACTTGATAATCACCCGGATATTTTATCTATACCAGCATTAAATATGTTAGGGTTCTATGAATTTTGGGAAAAATTAGATGTAAAAGATCTTTCTAGTATAATTAAAAAATTTATTAGTATAAATGAACACTGGTTTAACCCTCAATTAGCGCATTTATCAGGTTGGGGATTAGGTCGTATGGGAGAAAAAAGAAACGAAAAAATATACTTATCTAAAAAAGTTTTTACAAAGTGGCTTCACGAAATATTCCAGGATTATGAATCTCCTACAAGAAAAGATTTTTTACTTGGACTATTTATTGCTTATTCATTTTCAATAAATAGGAAAATTCATAATCCTAGGTTCTTGATTTATCCAATACATAGTTTGCCAAATAAATATGTTTTACAATTAATTGAAGATTTTGAAAAAATCAAATTTGTTTATACAGTAAGAGAACCTGTGCAAAATCTTAATTCTACTATTAATCATATAAAAAAGTTTAATGCTCCGATCAATGCAGTGGAATGTGCATTATCGTTAATTTTAAATAATTATTGTAAGCATACTGGTGGAAAAGGGGGTTATGTTTATGCTGATAGGACATATTCGCATAAATACGCAAAAGAATCGAAAGCTTTAAAGCTTGAAGATCTTCATCATAATTCAGAAAATACAATTAGAGAAATAACACACTGGTTAGGTATAAAATGGGATGAATGTTTGCTCAAAAGTACATTTGATGGAAAAAAGTGGTGGAATGTGGATGATGCAATCAAAATATCTGGTTTTAATAAAGAGATTACCAGTCAAAAACGTGAAAAGTATATAAATGATTTTGATAGAATTAGATTAGAGGCTTTATTTTTCAAAAGATATCTTTATTGGGGATATAAAACCACTAAGTTCATCAACATTCTATTAGTAAGGGTTGCCTTATTCTTTACATTAATTTTGCCATTTAAAGCAGAGTATATGTTGTTACATATAAGAATAAAATTTGGAATTATTAAACCTTTAATTAGCAATCTAAAGTTAAGATTTAACTATTGTTCAAATTGGATCAAATATACCATTGTACATAGATTTAAACTTAAATATGCATTAAAAATAAAATCATTTTTGTTAAAATTTTTTTCCAAATACATGAATAGAATCATACCTTATAAACTTATGTTATCATTTTTTAAAATGATTGCTTTCATACTAGGATTTATTTTTGTAATTCCAATAATTATAATTCGTTTAACTAATGATTACTTTAAGATCAGATGGTGGTTGTATAGAGGATGGTTTGTTAATCAGTTTAAAATAAATGAAATAGTTAGACCACTATAAAAGTCAATTGTTGCATTCACGTGTAGTTAAATATAATAATTTATAAAAAATAATAATTAGAAGAGTTTTCGAATAAAATGAAACATGGAGACTTCACCAGACTAGCAAAAATGTATTCCAATAGGCCCTCATACAATTATGAATTACTTCATTTTATTTCAAGATCAATAATCTCATTACCAAATGATGAATTTTATGTAGCTGATATTGGAGCTGGTACTGGAAAATTAACAAAAATATTAGCAAAAATGGGTTTTAAGGTATTTGCCGTTGAGCCTAATGATGCAATGAGAAAAGAAGGGATGAATTATACAAAAAATAATGATGTCGTTTGGTCTAAGGGAACTGGTGAAAAAACAGGCTTAAATTCTAATCAATTTAATTGGGTTACAATGGCTTCATCATTCCACTGGACTAACCCAGAATTATCTCTACCAGAATTTCATAGAATATTAAAACCAGAAGGTCATTTGTCAATTATTTGGAATCCTAGAGATATCCAAAGTTCTCAAATTCATAAGAGTATTGAAAAAATAATCTATCAAAATGTTCCAAACCTTATACGCAAATCATCTGGTATAAGAAAACAAACAAAAGATTGGAAAAATATTTTGGTAAAAAACGGGTATTTTCATAATGTTATTTATTCAGAGTGTAGTTACGAAAAAATAATATCGAAAGAAAGATATATGAATACATGGAAATCTGTAAATGATATCAGGGTACAAGCAGGCGAGAAGCGTTTCAAATTAATTTTAAACCAAATAGAATCAAGAATCTCAAAATTAGATAATATTGTGGTTCCGTATTTAAATACTTGTTGGACTGCACAAAAGCTGCATTGAAAAATAATAAAAAAGAATTCAAAATATCTTATTCATATGTAGCAGTAGATATATTCCATTATGGCCATTTTAGATTGTTGGAAGCAGGAAAAAAATGCGCCGATTTTCACATTTGCGGACTTTTAACAGATAATATTTGTGAAGAATGGAATGGTAATATTGTCATGAACTACAAAGAAAGGGTTGAGATATTAAAATCTTTGAATTGTGTAGATAAAGTGATGAAGCAAGATTCAATAGACCCGACCCAAAATTTGAAAAGTATTCACAAAAAATATCCAGACGCTAAGATCATATTATTTGAAGGACACCAAGAATGGAAAAATATGCCAGGTGCAAATTATGTAAGATCTATAAACGGGAAAATTGTCAAACCTCCATTTTATTCAAGGTTGACTCGAAACTATATTAAAGATGAATTAAGTAAATCAATTAAGAATACAAAATATGATTTAGAATCATATTTACTTGGAAATATCTCTTATTTTTCAGTTAATAATGCAACAAAGGCTGACATTCTTGAATCATTAGTTCCACTCTTAAATCTATCAAAAATTGAAGAATTATTTATTTTTGATACATCTGGTTGGGTATCCTTACCTGATAAAATTTTAAAAACAATTAAATCTAAATTCCCTGAAAATATTGTTATTCGTTCATCATCATCATTAGAAGATAATTTAAAATTTTCAAATGCAGGAGTTTTCCACACTGAATTAGCTATTAATTCTCAATCTGATAAATCTATAAAAACTGCAATCAATAAAGTTATAAAGAGTTACAAAAAAAATGGTAATTCTGATATTAATCAACAGATTTTAGTTCAAAATCACACAAAAAATGTAAAAATAAGTGGTGTCATATTTACAAGAGATATTTTAAAAAATTCACCTTATTATGTTATCAACTATGATTTTGGTAATAAAACTGATACAGTTACATCAGGGCTTGTAAATAATAATATTAGAATAATAAAAAATACTACCAGCGATAATCTGCCTAATCCATGGAATTTGTTAATAAAAGCAGTTAAAGAAATAGAGAATTTGTTACATGGTTTAGCATTAGATATTGAATTTGCCATAACAAAAAACAATGAGGTTGTAATTTTTCAAGTTCGTCCCTTGGCAGCTGTTAATCGATTTATTGATATTCCAGATAAAAAAATATATAACGTTATAAAAGATTGTAAACAAAGATATGAAGATTTGTACAATGAAACAGTATTGGAAGATTCTTACACGTTAAGTGATATGAGTTTCTGGAATCCTGCAGAAATTATTGGGTCTAGACCAGATAATTTATCTTACTCCCTATATCAATATATTATTTTAAATAAAGAGTGGAATAGTGGACTTGTTCCATTAGGATATAAAAAAACCTCTAAACCAATTATGGTTAGAATTTTAAACAAACCATATATTGAACTTGAAAGAGCATTTAAGTCGTTGATGCCATATAATATAGATATCAAAACCGAGAAAGCTCTTATAAGATTTTACATTGATAAACTAAGGAATAATCCAGATTTGCATGATAAAATTGAATTTGAAATTTCCCATAATTGTTTTTTACCAACATCTAATAATGATTTAAAGAACCTAAAAAATATTTTTAATAAAGATCAATTCGACAATTTCAGATTAAGTTTAATAAAACTAACAAAAACTATATTTAATAATTTTGAAAGATTCAAAAAACAGGATCTGGATTCCTTAAGTAAACTAAATAGAAAACGAACTAAGAATGAAAAATATTTCCCAGATTGTACATTGCAGAGGAAAATTATATTGATAATAGAATTACTTGATGATATTAAAGAATTTGGCACACCACAATTTGCTAGAATGGCTAGACTAGCATTTATTGGTAATCAATACTTAAAAAGTTTAGTTGAAATCGGTGTAATAACTAAGGGCGAAGTTAATTTATTTCTATCTTCAATTAATACTATCGCTTCAGATTTGAAATCTGATTTTAATAGTGTAATAAATAAAAAATTAGGTCAAAAAGAGTTTAATAAAAAATATGGTCATTTAAGGCCAGGTACATACAATATAAATAATCTACCTTATCGAAAAGAGCCAAAATATTTTAATAAAAAAAGAAAAGTTGAGAAGATTGATAAAGAGAACTTTAGTTCTAATAAATTAAAAGCATTGCAAAAATTAAAAGATAAAATTGAAAATTATTTGAAAGACTTTGAAATAAATATTAGTGCAGATTTTCTCATGAGGTTTATAGAGGATACTACTAAATACCGAGAGTTATTTAAGTTTGATTATACCAAAAATTTGAGTTTGGCTATCGAATGGTTAGCTGAAATTGGTGACGAATTAGGTTTGAGTAGGAAGGAACTTTCATATCTCACTATTGAAAACCTAAAAGGAATATCTGCATCTACACAAAAATCTGAGATCTATGAATCTTGGTCTTCTAGTATTAAAGGTCAATCACTAAAAGATAGGATTTATGATTATATTACTCTTCCATCAATTATTTTTGAGAAAACTAATTTAGAATGTGTAATACTCCATTCAACAACTCCAAATTTTATAACGAACAAAAAAGTTGAATCTGAAATTATAAACTTAGAATTATTGAAGCCTGATGAGTATGATAAGATTAATGATAAAATAGTATTGCTTGAACAAGCTGATCCAGGATTTGATTGGATTTTTTCCAAAAAAATTAATGGATTGGTAACTAGATATGGTGGTGTTGCTTCACATATGGCCATTAGGTGTGCAGAATTTGAGTTACCTGCAGCAATAGGGTGTGGCGAATATATTTATGATAAATTAAAAGAAAGTCAATTCATTAATCTTGATTGCAATAATAAATTAATATCAAATCTCTAATGGTATTCTAATGGTAATCTGGATCATAGGTAAATCAGGAGCAGGAAAAACGACTATAGGTAAAAAATTATATTATGTATTAAAAGAACAGATCTCTAATCTTATATATTTAGATGGGGATATAATGCGTGAAGAATTAAGCTGGGATTTGGGTCATTCTATTCAAGATAGGTATGTATCTGAAAAACGTAGAAGTAATCTATGTAAATTACTATCTGATCAAGGTGTATCAATTATTTGTGCAGCGCTTTCAAATGCTCCTGATTTAAGGGAATGGAATAAAAAAAACATTAATAATTATTTTGAAGTATACATTAAAGTAAGAGATGAAGTCCTTTATAGGCGAGATACAAAAAAATTATATGAAAAGTTTAATAATAATGAAATAAAAAATGTTGTAGGCCAAGATATTCCATTCCATGAGCCTAAAAATCCATCGTTAGTAATAAATAATGATTTAGATGAATCTATTGATAAAATAATCTCTAAAATTTTGTCATATCTTAAAAAAAAGAAAATAGTTTTTTGAAAAATATCGGAATAACGAGTCGAATCATCAATGATAATAAACATGGTGAAATAAGAGATACTATTGATCAAAGATGGATAGGTTACCTTGCTTATACTGGATTTAATCCAATAATAATTCCAACTGGTGTAAATTATTCTAATTTTATAAAGAACCTAAATATCGAAGGTATTATTTTTTCTGGAGGTGATAATTTATTCTCAATTTCAAATAATAATATTTCACAAATTAGAGATAAAAAAGAAAAGATAATTTTACAGCATGCATTAAATGAAACAATCCCGATATATGGTGTTTGTAGAGGAATGCAATTTATTGCACAATATTTTGGTTCGACCCTAAAAAAAGTAAAAAATCATGTTGGAAGAAAACATAAAGTTTTTTTAAATAAAAAATTTTGGGGAACGTCATTTTTAAAAAACAAAACTTCAGTGAATTCCTACCATGAATTTGGAATTGACAGATTAGGTAATAATCTAATTAATGTAGTTATTTCTGAGGATGAAAATATTGAAGCTTTCATACATAGTAAATTGAGAATATTTTGTCAAATGTGGCATCCCGAACGTGAAAAACCATATTCAGTTTCTGATGTAAAGTTAATTAATAAATTTTTCAATGATTAAAATGAATAATTATTTTTTCATATGAAAGGAATAATTCTAGCAGCTGGTCGTGGTAGTAGAATGGGATCATTAACAGTAAACCACCCAAAATGTAAAACAATTGTAAATGGTAAAGAGTTAATCCAATGGCAACTAGATTCATTGCAAGGTGCGGGTCTAAAAGAAATTTCAATAGTTAAAGGCTATATGGGTGAAATATTTAATTACAAATTGAAATATTTTGAAAACAAACATTGGCAGAGTACCAATATGGTTGTTTCTTTGTTGGTAGCTAGAGATTGGTTGAGGCATCACACATGTATAATAAGTTATTCTGATATAATTTACTCTTCAAATGCGATTAGAAAATTGGTTGAAAAAAATACAGATATTGCTATAGCATATGATCCAAATTGGAGGAGAATCTGGGATTTACGTTTTGAAGACCCTTTGACTGATGCAGAGACATTTAAATTGGATGGGGACAGAATAATTGAGATTGGAAAAAAAACAACATCAATCAATTCAATTGATGGTCAATACATGGGGATATTTAAATTTAAACCGGGCATATGGAAAGATGTCGAAAATTATTTGTTAAGTCTTGATAAGAAAATATTATATAAAATGGATATAACTTCTTTACTACAAAGACTAATTAATAAAGGTTATGATATTTACGCGGTACCTATTTTAGATAGATGGTTTGAGTTTGATAATCAGAAAGATTTAGAAATATTTAAATCAATATATCCAAGTAAATGAAGTCCGTAGTATTAAAAAATAATAAAAAAGTACTTATTACAGGAATTACTGGTATGGTCGGCTCACATCTTGCTGATTATTTATTAGATAATACTAGTTGGGATATACATGGAATGTGCAGGTGGAGGTCCCCTCAAGATAATATACAGCATTTAATACCACTTGTAAATAAAGGTAAGAGAGTTTTCTTTCACTATGGAGATCTTTGTGATTACATATCAATTCAGAATGTTGTAGAAGATACTAAACCTGATTATGTTTTTCATCTTGCAGCACAAAGTTACCCTCAGACTAGTTTTACATCTCCAATTAATACTTATGATACCAATATAAATGGTACTGAGAACCTTCTAGAAGCGCTTAGAAAATGCTCAAGTATTGATCCATGGATACATGTATGTTCTTCATCAGAAGTATTTGGAAGAGTTGGCAAAAATAACATTCCAATAGATGAAGAATGTTCTTTTCATCCTGCTTCACCCTATGCTATCTCTAAAGTTGGCACGGACTTGATTGCAAGATTTCATGCAGAAGCTTATAATCAAAAGATTTTAACTACACGAATGTTTACACATACGGGACCAAGGCGTGGTGATGTATTTGCCGAAAGTTCTTTTGCAAAACAAATTGCTATGATTGAAAACGGGTATATTGAACCAATTATAAAAGTCGGAAACCTAAACTCTTTAAGAACTTTTGCAGATGTTCGTGATGCGGTTAAAGCTTATTATTTATTGTTAACTAAAAACCCTATTATAGGTTCATACTACAATATTGGTGGTGATTTTTCATGTACAATTGGAGAGATGCTTAATTTTTTAATATCATTATCAAAAAATAAAAATATTACAATATTAGAAGATAAAGAAAGATTAAGGCCAATAGATGCTGATTTGCAAGTTCCTGACTGTTCGAAGTTTAAAAATCATACTGGATGGCAGCCAAAAATAAATTTTGAACAGACAATGAAAGACCTATTAGATTATTGGAGAAAAAAAACAAATTTTAATTCTAATTTCTTAACAAGATAGGGTTTAATAGGATGAAAAAATATTTTTTCTGAGATTGAGGTAATTTCTCCTTCTGTATTTAAATATAAACGTTCGTGAAATATGGACAACGTATGAAAATAATTTATTTGAAAAAAAATAGATATAAATCATAAAAAATATTCAACTTCTAGGAGAGATGTAATACGTGGTTTTCATGGTGATTTTAAAACCCATAAAATAGTATCTTGTATTTAAGGAAAAATCTTTTTTGTTGTTGTTGATAATAGGAAATCCTCAAATTTTTTTTTTTGAATATGATTATATGAATTTAGATGATAAAAAAAGCAGGCTGTTTTAATACCACCGGGTTTTGGCAATGCTTTTTGTGTTCTAAGTGATTTAGCAATTTTTTCGTATGTTCTTAGCTATGAAGATGAATACATCGATGCAGAAAATCAATTTACAATAAAATGGAATAACCCTAATATTGGAATTAAGTGGCCAGCTAAAAATCCAATATTGTCGGATAGAGATTTATAGATACTAAATATTTTGAACAAACCTTCTTAAATAAACATGATTATTAATATACCAAAACATTTAAAAAAGATAAGAGAAATTAGTATTTCAAAAAAAGATTTAATTTCTTTTGAAAGTGAAATTAAAGAAAAATATGATAACGGAGAGATATCGGGGCCGATACATCTTTCAAAAAATAATGAAGATGATTTGATTAATATTTTTCAATATATAGATTCTGAGGATTGGGTTTATGTTGCTTGGAGAAACCATTATCATGCATTACTACATGGTTTTGACAGAGAAAAGTTGATGGAAGATATAATAGAAGGTAGAAGTATGGCTACAAGTAGTAATGTAAATAAGTTTTATTCATCTGCAATTGTTGGTGGTATTATACCTATTGCACTTGGTACTGCTATGGCAATAAAAAGAAAAGGTGAAACTAGAAGAGTTTGGTGTTTTATTGGGGATATGACCTTTGAAACAGGCGTATTCCATGAATCATATAAATTTGCAACTAATTATAAGCTTCCATTACAATTTGTAATGGAGGATAATAATCTGAGTGTGCACACTCCAACAGATGTTGCTTGGAAATTGAGGCAAAAAGTACCAGAAGATGTTGTTTATTATAAATATAAAAATGGATATCCTCATCATGGTACTGGTGCTTGGGTAAATTTTTAGAGATATGTTAAGATATAAAAATGAATTAATTAGGGCCATGAAATGGCTTGGTGAAAAAGATGATACTCTTTTTTTAGGTCAGGCCACTCTTTTTAGTGGACATTCTATATCAAGTACTCTTACAGATATACCAAAAGATAAATTGATTGAATTACCTGTAATAGAAGAAGTGCAAATGGGAATGTGTGCTGGAATTTCACTCGAAGGTTATGTTCCTATATGTGTTTATCCTAGGTTTAATTTTATGATATTAGCATTAAATCAATTAGTAAATCATATAGATAAAATGAAAAAAATGACTAAGGGTATGTTAATCCCAAAAGTAATTATTAGAGTTGCAATAGGATCAAAAAAACCGCTTGATGGTGGACTTCAGCATACACAAGATTTTACTGAAGCAATAAAAAGAATGATTACTGATACTGTCTTAGTTGAGTTGAAAAATCCTGAACAAATTTATCCAGAGTTTATAAAAGCTTATGAAAGAAATAGTTCTTCAATAATGGTTGAATGGGGTGATTTTTATAATGAAAAATAGTTTGAATTGAAAAATGCATTTTGAAAATAAAAATATTTTAGTTACTGGTGGAAAAGGAATGATTGGAAGATCATTAATAAAAATATTGGAAGAGTATAAAACTGCTAATATCACTATTGCAGATTTACCAGAATTTGATCTAAGAGAGAGAAAAATATGTCAATCATTATGTGAGGGGCAACATATAATCTTTCATTTAGCTGGAATAAAAGGCTCTCCTTTGCGATGCCTGGAGTCACCAGCATCATTCAGTGTACCAATGATTCAATTCAATGCTAATATGATTGAGGCGGCCTTTAATGCTGGGGCAGAATGGTTCCTGTATACTAGTTCAATTGGTGTTTATCAACCTGCAAATGAATTTTTTGAGGATAGTGTATGGACGACAATGCCATCAGAAAATGATTGGTTTGCTGGCTGGGCAAAAAGAATTGGTGAAATGAATTTGCTTGCATATGCAAAACAATTTAATTGGTATAAATATTCAATTGCAAGACCTGCAAATGTCTATGGTCCCTATGATAATTTTGGTGAATACTCTATGGTCATTCCATCTCTAATTAAAAAAGGCATTGAGAACGATGTTCTGGAAGTTTGGGGAGATGGAAAACCTATTAGAGATTTAATTTATGTTGATGATATCGCTCATTCTATGATAAAAATGGTAGAAAATGAGGTTACTGATCCTATAAATCTTGGAAGTGGAGAAGGGGTGTCTATAAAGCATATAGCTGAAATAGTTGCAGAATATTTTAATATAGATATTAAATGGGATATTAGTAAACCTTCTGGAGATATGAAAAGAATTATGAATACGAAAAGAGCGCAGTCATATGGAATTCTTCCTCAGGTTGGTTTAAAAGAAGGTATAATTAAAACCATAGATTGGTATATGAATAATAAAAATGTTCTATAAAGATAAAAAGGTAGTTGTAACAGGAGGAAGTGGATTTTTAGGAACTCATTTCATACAAGAATTATTAAAAAGAGAAGCTATAGTAAAGACATCTATTCATAAAAGTCCACTTCAAAATTTTGATACTAGAGTAGAGGTTTTAGATGACATAAATCTTAAGAAACTGGATGATTGTATAAAACTTATTAAAGGAGCTGATTATGTAATTCACTCAGCTGGAGATATTGCAAATCCAAAATTAGTGCCCAATGATTTTCAAATAGCACTTAATCAAATAACAATTATTACTAATGTTTTAGAAGCCAGTTATAAATGTAGTATAAAGGGTTTTATTGATTTAAATAGCTCTACTGGATACCCTGATAGAAGATATTCTGTAACAGAAGAAGAATTCTGGGATGATGAACCATATATCTCATATTATGGTTACGGTTGGATGAGAAGATATCGCGAGAAACTTATGGAGCATTGTTCTCATTTGACAGATATGAAAATAGGAATTGCAAGAGGCACTGCAATTTTTGGTCCTTATGATAATTTTGATCTTGAAACTTGTCACGTAATACCTGCATTTATTAAAAGACTTATCGATGGAGAAGATCCATTTATTGCTTGGGGTAGTCCTGATGTTATTAGAGATTTTATGTATGCTAAAGATGTAATAAATGGAGTTTTATTAATACTTGAAAAAGGAAAATCTATGAGACCTTATAACCTTGGATATGGTAATAAGATTACAATCGGTAGTGTATTAGATAGTATTAAAGAATTAACAGGTAAATCCCCCTTGATAAAATGGGACAATTCAAAACCAACTACCATTCCATTTAGACAAGTTAGTAATAACAGAATAAAGCAGGAATTAGGTTTTTATCCAGAATATAGCTTTTATCAAGGTTTAAAAGAGACTATTGAATGGTATACATCTCAATAAATTTTTTTAAAAAAACAAGAATCCAGCTTGAAATTATCTCTCATTAACCAAAAAGAATTTTAGATGAAATTTAAATATCCTTTATCAGGTGAAACAATTTCAAAAGATGATATTGATAAGTTAAGAGATTGGCTTGCAACTTATCCTAGGCTTACAATGGGGGAATTAACAAAAGAATTTGAAAATAAATGGGCCAATTACATTGGCACAAAAAGATCTATTTTTGTTAATTCTGGTTCATCTGCAAATTTATTGATGGTATATCTAGGAATTGTTTTAGGGAAGTTAAAACAAGGTGATAAGGTAATTGTTCCTTCTTGTGGATGGGTTACCACGATATCACCAGTCATTCAATTTGGATTAGAGCCTATAATGGTTGATGCGAATGATTATAATTACGGAGTCAATATCAACGAAGTAGAAAGGTTATGTAAAAACGAGGATATAAAAGGAATGATATTTGTTCATCCGCTTGGAGTTCCAAATGATAAAGAGGAGATAATAGATTTAAAAAATAAATATAATTTTTTTCTTATGGAAGATTGCTGTGCTTCAGTTGGTGCGAAATTTTCAGATGGCACCAAAATTGGTACAGTTGGTGATGTCTCTTCATTCTCATTTTATTTTGGTCATCAATTATCTACAATAGAGGGAGGCTTTGTAAATACAAATAGTGAAAATTTTCATCAAATAATGCTCATGTTACGAAGCCATGGTTGGACTAAAGATATTTCAGAAGAGTTTTTTAATAGTGATATTAAAAGGTGGGATATTGATCTTGAAAATGGACCGTTTAACTTTGTACATAATGGCTTTAACATAAGGTCAACCGATTTGCAAGCATTTCTTGGGCTTAATCAATTAGAAAAAGCTGATATTATTATGAAAGCAAGAAATAGAAATCATTTAAGATATCAAAATTCAATTTCAGATGAGTTTATTTTTCAAGATCATGGTAATACATGGCCTGTTAGTTTGCATATAGGTATTTTGGCTAGGAATAATACTATTCGTTCAAAAGTTTTAAATGAATGCAAAAAAAATGGCATTGAGACTAGAGTCTGGAGCCATGGGAATCTAGGTAGGCATCCATTTTGGATAGAAAAATATGGTGTTTTCAAAGGTAGTTGGGCAAACCAAATTTATGAACGAGGCTTTATTCTTCCAACTTTTCCCGAACTAAATGAAAATGATATTGATAAAATTTCATCTATCTGTAATAACTATTAAAAATATATCAATTAATGATAATATCAAGAACACCATTTAGAATATCTTTGTTTGGAGGAGGTACTGATTATCCAAAATGGTATAATAATTATATTGGTGGAGCAATAAATGCAACTATTAATAAATATTGCTATATCACAACTAGATTTTTACCCCCCTTCTTTGAATACAAGCATAGGATAAGATATTATTTACATGAAGAAGCTAATAGTTTGGAAAGTATAAAACATCCATCCGTAAGAGAGACTGCAAAATTTTTAAAAATAAGTAAAGGTGTAGAAGTAGTCCATAATGCAGATTTACCAGCTAGGTCAGGTTTGGGGTCAAGTTCTTGTTTTACAGTTGGTCTATTAAATGCATTCTATGGATTAAAAAATTATATGCCAACAAAAAGAGAATTAGCTTTGAATGCTATTCACATAGAACAAAACTTAATTAAAGAACATGTTGGTTCGCAGGATCAAACAGCCGCTGCATTTGGAGGATTGAACAGAATATTTTTTTCAAAAGAGAATACGATAGATGTTGATCCGATTTTGATATCAGAAGATAGGTTGAAAAAATTGCAAAATAATTTAATGCTTTTTTTTACAGGATTTGCTCGTAATGCCTCAGATATTGCTAAAGAGCAGATAAAGTTAACTTTAGAAAAAAAAGATGAATTAAATAAAATTTATGAAATTTGTTCTGAGGGTTTTTCAGTCCTAAATGATAGTAATAGATCAATGAATGAAATAGGACATCTATTAAAGGAACAGTGGTTAATAAAAAGAACACTTACAAATAAAATTACAAATAAATATATAAATGAAATTTATGAAGCAGGAATAAATGCAGGTGCAATAGGAGGAAAGCTTCTTGGTGCTGGTGCCGGTGGTTTTATATTGTTTTATGTACCAGCTGTTTATCAAGATGAAGTAAAAAAAACATTAAATAAAAAATTATTTGTACCATTTAGATTTGAAAATACAGGATCAAAAATAATTTATCATTCACATCAGAATTATTAAGTGGGGAAATAGTTTATAAACAATATTGATGTTATCATACTAGCAGGTGGTTTAGGAACTCGTCTGCAGAATGTTCTAAAAAATATTCCAAAATGTTTAGTTAAAATAAATGGAATACCCTTTATAGATATATTAGTTAATCAACTTGTTAATCAAGGGTTTAGAAGAATAATAGTTTCGATAGGTTATAAAAAAGAACAAATAATTCAGCATTTAAAATATTATAATAATTGTGAAATTATTTTCTCAGAGGAAGAATCTCCATTAGGGACTGGTGGAGCAATTAAGCATGCGAAGAAGTATATAAAATCTAAAAACTTTTTTGTGATAAATGGTGATACATATATTGATGTCGATTTTTTTAAACTCTATACATCACATATAAATAAAAGATCTCTTGTAACTATTGCAGGTACGATATCAAAATCAAGATCTGATTATGGGACAATAAGTATTGATAATACTGATCGTATAATTAGTTTTATAGAAAAATCACCTCACTTAATTAGTCACAATTATATAAGTACAGGTATTTATGTATTTAATTATAAAACCTTTTACAGTTTCCCATTAAAGGAAAAATTTTCTATTGAAAATGATTATTTTGAGAATCTAAAAGATCACAATTTTTATTTGTTTAAGCTAGAGTCTGATCTTTACGATATTGGGACTCCAGAAAGACTATTAATCTTTGAAGATTACCTGAAATCCATAGATGGTTAATAAAAAAATTTCTGTCATTACTACTTGTTTAAACTCAGGAATTTATATTGAAGATACTGTATTATCAATTTTAAATCAAAAATACAATAATTTTGAATTAATAATTATTGATGCTGATAGTACAGACTCCACTCATTCGATTATGAAAAAATTTCGAAATGAATCAAAAATAAAATTTTATATCAAGAAAAATATAGGGTTTTATGAAGGATTAAAAATTGGTGTAGAAAAATCTGATGGTGAATATATAATGTTCATGCCAATATCTGATTCTTATACCAGCTTTGACTGGTTTGAAAATTGTGAAAAAATACTAAATAAGAATGAAAATATTTCTCTAGTTCATGGTATATGTATACATAACAATGATGATGGGAGTAAGTTTTTTGGAACTGCAACTCGTCAAAATTGTCCGTCAGGTGAAAGTTTTTTTCCATTCTGGCTAGCTTCATTTTATGCCTTTGCTGAACATAGTTTTTGTATAAGAAAAAATATTTTTTTGGAATGTATGAATGTAAATGTCTTTGAAATTGATGATTTTAATAAAAAAAATAAATCTGATATAGTATCAAAAAATAAATTACAATTTAATATATTTTTAAAATTAGCATTTAATTTTAATAGATTAGGATATTTATCATTTTTTATACCTAAAGTAACTTCACTTGTACGTATCCATTCCAATTCAAATTCTGAAAAGGATTTAAATAATAACTTTGATATTAGTGAACTTTATGTTGGAATGATTGAAAATTACAGAACTCAATTATTTACTGGGGAAATAGTACATCATTTTAAAAATGGTAATGGAAATATAATTGGTACACTTGATGGTTATGAATTAGCAAAATGTATAAAGGAAACCATAACATTTAGGATGTATGAAAAAAAATATTTTGGAGCTCGAGATAAATTAAATCAAGTAGGACATAAGTTTACTTATAAAACAAAATATATTTTTGCATTTACAATTAGAGTATTAATTGATTTTTATTACAAACTTTACCGTTTGTTCTCAATATGAAGAAAAATAATATAATCTCTATTATAACACCTTGTCTCAATGCTGAAAAATATATTGAGCAAACAATCAAATCTATTTTGGCTCAATCATACACATATTTTGAAATTATCATTCAAGATTCAGAATCAACAGATAATACAATCGCTATTTTAGAAAGTTTTAAGGATGATCGCATAAAAATTGCTTCTGAAAAAGACCGTGATATACATGAGGGTCTGTGGAAGGGTTTACAAAGATCAAATGGTGATTATATTATGTTTATGGCAGCCTCAGATGAGTATATATATACTGATTGGTTTAAAGATTGCGTTAATACTTTGGATAATAATAGTTCAATTGCATTGGTACATGGGAATGATATAAAAAAATATGAAGATGGGACATATGGATCTTTAAGATTTCCAGAATACACAAACAAAAAAATGCCAAGTGGTATCAAATTTTTGCCCTATTGGATAGCAACAAAATACCATATATCTGAATTAAACTATTGTGTTAGAAGAGATGTATATTTTGATTGTTATAAGCCGTACACATTTCGCCCATTAGATTCTAAATATATAAAAAATAATATGGTATCCTTAAAAACTTTAGAATCATGGAATCCATTGATTATGTTTACATATAATTTTGTGAGGAAAGGTTATTCTCCTGAGCATATTCCAATAACAGCTACAGCAACTTTAGTTCATGGGGATGGGAATAGATATATTTGGTCAGATGAAATAAATAATACTGTAATGAATTCTTATTTAAACTTAATCCAAAAATTTGAAAAAGATCTTTTCCAAAATATATCTAATTATTATTTTAGAATTTATTCTGAAAAAGGATTTAAAGAAAAAAAAATTGGTCGCGTAAAATTAAGCATAGATATAATCGTACACAAAATATTTAGAAAAAATTTTGATTTTTTGCATGAACAATCCTACAATATAGAAAATATAAAAAAATATTTTTCCCCGTTTATTTATCCAAAACGTTTTTTAATGAAGCTATTACCTTTTAAAGTAATTAGATACTTAAAACACTATTTACAATTTAAAAGTTCAAATGATGGGCGATTTGATTTATCTATTGATAATAATCAAATTGAAATAAACGATTGGTCAAATGATCATAGTTTTGATGATCATTATGTTTATCACACTGCGTGGGCATCGAGAATTTTATATATTGAAAAACCAGAAAAACATATAGATATTTCCTCGGATATAAGATTTTCCTCCCTTGTGTCAACTTTTGTAAACACAGAATATTATGATATCAGGAAATTAAAAATTGAATTATCCGGTTTAATCACAGGAGTGGCCGATTTAGTTAATTTACCATTTCAATCAGAAAGCATATCATCTTTATCATGTATGCATGTTGTTGAACATTGTGGACTTGGTAGATATGGTGATGTTTTAGATCCTAAAGCTGATCTAAAGGCAATCAATGAATTAATTAGAGTATTAAAGCCAAAAGGAAAATTATATTTTGTAGTTCCAGTAGCATCAGAACCTAGGATTAACTTTAATGCACATAGAGTATATAGCCATAAACAAGTAATGGATTATTTTTCAGAATTAAAATTAATTGAATTTTCATTAATACCAGATGACTATAGAGATGGTACTCTCATCAAAAATCCATCAAACATAATATTAAATAAACAGAAATATGGATGCGGTTGTTATTTATTTACAAAATAATTCAAATCATTAAAAATACATTCTACAAAACCTATGTCTGCTATCATCCGCATTTTAAAAAATTCAGCACTGTATCAAACATGGGTAATAAGGGAAGGCTTGGGAATCAGTTGTTTCAATATGCAGCTATAAGATCATATTCATTAAAATTTAACCTACCGATTTTATTGCCCATTGATAAATATATTAAAATTTCAAAACTTAATGTTGCATGTAAGTATGTCAACAGATCTTACTTAGAAAATGTAAAAAGAGTCATTTATAACGAAGAAGACTTCGTATTTGATAAAAAAATATTCGTAGAAAATTTAAAATATGATATCAATGGATATTTTCAAAGTGAGAAGTATTTTTTGAATATTAGAGATATGCTATTGAAAGAGCTAATTCCAATAGAAGATAAAATAAATGATTATTGTAAAAATTATATACAAAATCTTAGGAATGAATTTCCAGGAAAATTTATTGTGTCTTTGCATAATAGAAGAGGAGATAATGTTCCATCAAATCATAGATATTCGTCTAAAGAATTAGGGGTTTTTAAAGAAAACAAAAATCAATTCCACCCTTTGATGGAAGTAGGATACTTCAAAAAAGCTAAAGATAGGTTTAGTAATTCTATTTTTCTTGTCTTCTCAGATACTGATGTAGATATTGCATGGTGTAAAAAACACTTGAATGACAATCAAACATATTTTTCTGAGGGTCATGATGAAATAACTGATTTGATGCTAATGAAAAATTGTGATCATAACATAATATCTAATAGTAGTTTCAGTTGGTGGGGTGCTTGGTTAAATGAGAACCCTCAAAAAATAGTAATAGCTCCAAAAGTTTGGTTTGGTGAAGCTTACAAGCATTTAGATACAAGAGATTTGATACCCAATGCTTGGGAAGTCCTTTGAAAAATAATCTATTTTTTTAAAAGTGGTATTATGGTGTTTATAATATACTTCTCAATATACTTATGATTACCAATATGAACATTTTTATCGCTTAATTCATAATCTAAATAGCCATCTGAGTCTGTATAAAAGTCGTATATATCAAAAAAATTAAATCCATTCATTGCACAATAATTTTTTAATACTCTATTCATATATAGAACATATGATTTTCTCGTTTTATCACTGCCTAAAAAGGGTAGTTCGGGTACTTCATTATTTAGGTGTTGTTCCTTTCGTATTGCAGGTACGACACTATGGATGAATACTTTTGTTTTATTTACTTTTTTTGTGGCAAGGATAATTGATGACATATAATTATTTACTAGTGAATCTATTACGGTTTTATAGCCACGATCTTTATGTTTCCATACATGGCACCTACAATCAATTTCACCAAAACAGAAGATTAATATGTCTTTCTTTTTTATTTTAAAATTTTTCAATGAAATGATATCTGGGTTTTCACCAACAGTGAACATTAATCTTGGACCTAATCTATTAGTGTTAATTTCAAAATCTTTTATTCTAATATTTTCCCAAGGAATTTTAGCGTGACTATCGCCAATGGTATGGATAGTAATTTTCCTTTTAAAAATTCTATTAATTAGAGTTGACATTACCATTATTATTTACACTTTGAATATTTGTTAACTTCAGGAATATAGAAAAAATTAATAACCAAAAAAATCCTTTAGTATCAATTAATATGATTGCATTCAATTCTGAGAAATATATTGGTCATGCTATCCAAAGTATTTTAGATCAAACATATACAAACTTGGAATTGATTATAGTTGATGATGGTTCAACAGATAATACTTTTAGAGTCATAAATAGCTTTCAAGATTCTCGCATTTCTCTTATTATGAATAATAATAACAGGGGGATACCATTCTCAAGAAATAAGGCCTTGAAAGCATCAAGTGGTGAATATATTGCTGTTCTTGATGCAGATGATATATCTTTAAATATCCGGATACATGAACAAGTAAAATTTTTAAAAAACAATCCTAGTTTTGGCTTAGTTGGTGGGTTATCTGAGGTAATAGATAATAATGGTAAGAATATGAATATTTATCAAGGGAAAATAATATCACCTGAAGAAAGCATGGTTCACCTTCTATTCAGGAACTGTTTTATACACTCAACAATTATGTATAAAAAAGATGTGATAAAAGTCTATGGTTTCAATAATGAATTTGATGTATGTGAAGATTATGACTTGATAGTAAATGTAGCTCAGAAAAATAAAGTACAAAACTTGAATAAGGTTGTTTCTCAATATAGAATACATAAAAATAATATATCAAAGACAAATAGACACATCGATTACAATAATAAGAAGATTATCTTTTCTCAGCTTTCCAAAATGGGTTTATCTGTTAACAATTATGATTATAAAATACATAAAGGATTAACAAAGAAAAAAATTCATCATGATAATAATTTATTAATTAGCAGTCTTAAATGGTTGGATAAACTATACAGAGCAAATAAGAGGAAAGAAATATTTCCTAAAAAAGAGTTTTATAAAAAAGTTTCAGGATACTGGTTTAACTTTATAAATAATCCGTTAACATTTAGTCCTAGGTTGTTAATACCGTATTTTCAATCTAAAATTTTGTGGGACTCTAATCGTGGTCCTTTAGAACATATAAAATTTGTTGTTAAATGTATCTTATTTTGGAAAATAGATATTGTTGAAGGGTAAAATATGAATAGCAAAAAAGTTACAATTATAGGCATTGGAAAACTTGGCCTATGTTTTGCTCTTGTGCTTGAAAAAAAAGGGTATAATGTAATAGGTGTAGATATCGATATTGATTATGTTGATAGTTTAAATAATAAAAGCTTTGAAACTTCTGAACCTGAAGTAAAAGACCAATTAAATAAGGCCAAAAATTTTTTAGCCACGGCTGATCTTAGAGAAGGGATTGAATTTTCGGATATAATTTTTCTTTTTGTAGCAACACCATCTTTAGATAATGGTAGATATGATCATAATCAAATAGATAGAGTTGTTGAACAGTTAAAAAATTATAGTTCTATGCAAAAAAAATATCTCATAATTGGATGTACCACTATGCCTGGTTACTGTGATACTGTTCAGGATAGACTGAATCCTTTTGGATATAATGTATTATATAATCCAGAGTTTATAGCACAAGGTTCCGTAATGAAAGATTTAGTTAATCCTGATATATTATTAATTGGGCAATGTTCCAAAGATACTGGTGACTCATTAATTGGAATATATTCATCAATATTAGATAGTCAACCATCGATACATCGAATGAATTTAAAAGAGGCTGAAATCACCAAAATTGCTCTGAATTGTTTTTTGACAACTAAGATTGCATATGCAAATATGATTGGCGATATTGCAAAATCTTCAAATTGTG
>MDTE01173944.1_pt1 | contig 21695 bp, 33 predicted proteins | sample 811231 | NCBI WGS metagenome assembly MDTE01 (sample SAMN05326651, study PRJNA326480) | marine metagenome | isolation source: seawater | place: Indian Ocean: Red Sea | collected 2010
AATCCGAAGACAGTAAAACTATATGTAAATCAAGCGGATCAGTTTTAAAATTTGATGGATTTTTAAAAGTTTATTCAAATCAAAGTAAAGATGATGATGAGCAAATTTTGCCTGAGATGTCAAAAGGATCAATTAATATAGAAGCCCTTATTGATGAACAACATTTTACGCAACCTCCCCCACGCTACTCAGAAGCAAGTTTAGTTAAAAAATTGGAAGAATTAGGAATTGGTAGACCTTCAACCTACGCAAGTATAATTTCAACAATTGCAAATAGAGGTTATGCAGAAATAGTTAATAAAAGATTTTTTCCAACTGACAGGGGTAAACTAATATCTGCATTTTTAGAAAAACTATTTTCGAAGTATGTGGATTATAATTTTACAGCTGGACTAGAGGATCAACTAGATGAAATTACAAGTGGCAAAGAAAGTTGGCTTAAAGTTCTAGAAATGTTTTGGAAAGATTTTAATAGTAATGTTTCAGTAGTCAAAGAAAAAAGAACAAGAGAGGTATTAGATCTTTTAAATGAAAGTTTGGGAGCTTTGATATTTGATACTGATAAAGAAGGAAATATAGTTAGAAAATGCCAAAATTGTGAAACTGGATCATTAAGTTTAAAAAATAGCTTTAGGGGTGGGGCCTTTATAGGTTGCTCAAATTATCCTGAATGTAAATTCACAAGACCACTATCTAAGTCTAAAGCAGCAGCACAATCACAGTTAGCAGAACCTAAATATTTAGGAAAACATGAAAATGGAAATGATATTTTTCTTAAAAATGGTAGATTTGGTCCATATCTGCAATATGAAAAATTACTAGAGAATAATGTTGAAGAAAAAAAAACAAAGAAAAAAAAGAAAAATAAAAAAAATATTAATGAATTAATTAAAAATGTTTCTATTCCAAAAGGCATAGAATTAGAAAGTATTAACATTGATAAAGCAAAATTTTTATGTTCCCTTCCTAAATCTTTAGGAATTAATCCTGAAAATCAAAAAGAAATCTCATTAAATACCGGAAGATTTGGACCATATTTAAAATGTGAAAATAAATCTGCAAGATTAGAAAATGTAGAGGAAATATTTACGATAGGATTGAATAGAGCAATTACATTAATAGCAGAAGCTAAACCTGGGAGGATGTCATCCTCAATTATAAAAGATCTTGGAGAACATCCTGAAGATAAGAAACCTATTCGTATAATGAAAGGACAATATGGGCCTTACATTAAATACAAATCCCTTAACGCGACAATTCCTGAAGAAAAAGATCCATTGGAAATATCCATGGAGGAAGCTTTAATTTTAATTGAGAAAAGAAGAGAATACGATAAGAATAAGAAAAATAAAAAAAAATAAAGATATGATAAAAAAAATTACATCCATTTTGCTTATATTAATTCTTACAAGTTGTGCTGGTATAAAAGATAAAATGCCAAAAAGAAAAGCATGTACAGGTGAAAATAATACTCTTGCAGATTTAATTTGTAAAAAATAATTTTTTTTATAATGAGTTTTAATAAAAAAATTTTAGATTTAGCTATTAAATTACCAGAAGCAAAAGCTCCTGCAGGAAATTATGTTGCTACAAGAATAATTGGTAAATTGCTTTTTATCTCTGGTCAAATTTCAATATCAGCTGACGGTAATTTGATAAAAGGTAAAATTGGTAAAGAACTTACAACTGAACAGGGTTATGAAGCTGCAAAAAGATGTGGCTTAAGTATAATATCTCAAGCGAAAGTGGCTTGTAATGATGACTTATCTAAAATTAAATCATGTATAAAATTAACAGGGTTTGTTAATTCTACTGAAGATTTTACAGAACAACCAAAAGTAATTAATGGTGCGTCTGATTTAATTGTGTCAATATTTGGTGAGCAAGGAATGCATACAAGGGCTGCAGTAAGTACAAATAGTTTACCTCTTGGAGTATCTGTTGAGGTTGATGCTATTTTTGAACTAAATTAAATTATCTTCCAATACCAAAATATTTAAAACCAAGTTTCCTAATTTTAGGTGGTGAGAAAATATTTCTCATATCGTATATAATTAATCTTTTATTTTTTGAATATTTTTTAAAATTAATCGATTTAAAGTCATTCCATTCAGTATGAACTATTATTAGATCTGAATCTTTGATTGTTTCGTCGATCGAATTTGAAAATTTAACATTTTTAAGATTTCTAAATTCTTTTTTAAAACCAGTTGGATCATAATATCTAACTTTTGCACCTTTTTTTGAAAGATAAGGAATCAATTTTAAACTTGAAGAGTCTCTCATATCATCAGTGTTTGCTTTGAATGTTACTCCTAAAAAAGAAATATTCTTATCTTTAATTTTATTTTTCATAATTTGAGACAACCTTTTTAATAGTAAATTTGATCTAATATTATTTGATTTTATTACACTTTTTATAATTGATAAGTTAGTCTTAAATTTTTCAGCAGTTGAAACTATAGCTTTTGTGTCTTTTGGAAAACATGAGCCTCCATATGCCGGACCAGCACGCAAAAATCTACTTCCAATTCTTTTATCAAGACCGATTCCTATAGAAATATCCTCAACATCTATTCCTGTTTTTTCACATAAATTAGCTATTTCATTAATAAATGTAATTTTTGTTGCTAAGAATGCATTGGATGCATATTTAATAAGCTCAGCTGCTCTTCTATTTGTAGACAAGTATTTTGCACCTTTTGAGACTAAGGGTGAATAAAGATTTTTTAATATTTTTTTAGATTTAATATCGTTTGATCCTACCACTACTCTATCGGGATAAATAAAATCTCTAATTGCTTCTCCTTCTCTTAGAAATTCAGGATTGGATACAACTGAAAAAAATTTTTTTTTAACTTTTTTAGCTATAATTTTTTCTAACTCATCACCTGTTGTCACTGGAACCGTAGATTTATTTATAACAATTTTATATCTATTTATAGATTTAGATATTTCTTTTCCAACAGAAAAAACTTGTGTAAGATCAGCACTGTTACTATTTTTTTTTGTAGGTGTTCCAACACATATAAAAATGATATCAGATTTTCTAACTGACTCTTTTAAATTTGTAGAGAATTTTAATCTTTTATTCTTATAATTCTTTAAAACTAACTCCTCTAGACCTGGTTCATAAATCGGAATATTGCCTTTTTTTAAATTATTAATTTTATTAACGTCTTTATCAACGCATATCACATCATTGCCTAAATCTGAAAAACATACTCCGCTTACTAAACCAACATAACCGGTACCAATCATACATAATTTCATAATTGACCAATTTCTTTTGAAGAATTTATGTAGCCACTCATTGTTCCACAATCAAGATATTTGCCTTTAAAATTATGAGCTACAAATTTTTCTTTATCATTGATTAACAGTTGTATAGCATCAGTAATATGTATCTCTTTACCTTTGCTAGGTTTAAGAGATTTTATTTTTTTAAAAATTGTACGCGGTAATATATACCTTCCAATAACAGCGTTATTAGAAGGAGCTGTTTTTATAGATGGCTTTTCAACAACACCATCAATAATATAATTTCTTTTATCTAATTTTTTGTTTATTTTGTATATTCCCCATCTTGAAACATTATTTTTTTTTACTTTTATAGACGCCATGACTGATGCTTGATATTTATTATGAACCTTAATCATTGCTTTTGAACAATTTTTTTTAATTATTAAATCGTCTGGTAATAACATTAAAAAATATTTGTTTCTAATATATTTTTGAGTTTTAAGAACTGCGTCACCGGTGCCCTTTGGAACATTTTGAAATACAAACTTAATTTTATTTCTATATTTAACAATCTTCTTATATTCACTAGTTATTCTAGAATCTTTCTTTTTTTTAATCATACTTTTATAAAATTTATCACTATAAAAATATTTCTTTATCATTAATTTTTTTTTGGAGATGATAAATACAATTTCCTTAATTCCTGCTTCAATACATTCATCAAGAATGTACTCAATTCCAGGCCTCCCATTAATAGGTAGAAGTTCCTTAGCAAAAACACTTGTTAAAGGAAGTAACCTTGTTCCTAGTCCAGCCAAAGGAATAATTGCTTGTTTAATCATTTAAATGTTTTACTTATTAAATAATTTAATACAAATGAAAATTTTATTAAACAATTCCATATTATTTAAATCTTTAAGGCCATTTAATGACTTAGGTTTTGTTCCTACTATGGGTGGTCTTCATAAAGGTCATTTATCACTTATAAACAAATCAAAAAAACTTTGTAAAAAAACTCTTGTAAGTATTTTTTTAAATCCCAAACAATTTAATAATATTAAAGATTTAAAATCTTATCCACGTAATATTAGAAAAGATTTACGAATTTTAAGGAAAAGTAAAAAAGTTGATTTTGTTTATATTCCGAAATTTAAAGATATCTACGAGGATAACAAAAAATCAAAAATTAAACTTGATAAAAAGGATAAAATTTTATGTGCAAAATTTAGAAAAGGTCATTTTGAGGGAGTTTTAGACGTGATGAATAGATTAACTAAAATTGTTAATCCAAATAAGATATTTATGGGTGAAAAAGATTTTCAACAAATACATTTAGTTAAAAAATTTTTGAAACAAAGATTTAAAGCAAAAATAATTTCCTGTAAAACAATACGTGATAAAAATAAAGTAGCTCTATCTTCCAGGAATATATTGTTAAGTTCATCAAATTATATTACAGCAGGAAAAATATATAAAAAATTAGTAAATATCAAAAAAAGAATTAACAATATAAAGAATATACCAAACTTTTTAAATTTTCAGAAAAAACAGTTAGAAAAAAATTTTAATATTCAAATTGATTACCTTGAAATTAGAGATAAAAAAAATTTAAGAATTTCAAAGAAAAGTACTAATTCAAAATTATTTATTGCTTACTATTTAAATCATGTAAGATTAATTGATAATCTTTAATTTTATAAAAAATAAGCACCAACACCTAAAAAAGAAACAAAACCTATTACATCAGTTATTGTTGTTACAAAAACGCTTGAAGCGATAGCTGGATCAATATTCATTTTCTTTAGTGTAAATGGAACTAATATACCAAATAATCCTGCTATAATCATTGTAAGTACCATAGATATTGCAATTATAAATGATAGGATGCTATCTTGAAACCATATCTGAACAATAAAAGCACTTATAACTGCAAAAATAATTCCGTTCAAAACACCAATGGAAAACTCTTTAAATACATTTGATGAGAAATTATTTTGCGTTAAATCATTTGTTGCAATAGTTCTCACCGCTACTGCCAAAGTTTGCATCCCAGCATTTCCACCCATTGATGCAACAATAGGCATTAGGAATGCTAAAACTACCATTTGTTCAATAGTTGCACCAAACAAACTTATGCACCAGGTAGCTAAAAAGGCAGTAAATAAATTTAGTAAAAGCCAATTGAATCTTCTTTTTGTTTTTTTTACAACACCATCTGTAATTTCTTCGTCTCCTACACCTGCTAATCTTAATGCATCCTCTTCAGCTTCTTCTTTTAAAACTGTTAAAACGTCATCGTTCATGATCATACCAACCAATTTATTATTCTTATCAACAACAGCTGCAGAATTAAGGTTATAATTTTCAAATAAGTTAGCAACTTCCTCTTTATCCATTTCAACAGGAACCAATAATTGAGATTCTGACATAATAGTTAACATTTTTGTTTCACGCGGAGATGTTAGAACTTTAGAAGACGGAACCGTTCCTATGGGTTTAAAATCCTCATTTACAATAAATATTTCTAAAAATTCCTCTGGTAAATCTTTGTTATCTCGCAAATAGTCTATTGTTTGACCAACAGACCAATTACTAGGTATTGCAGTAAATTCTCTTTGCATAAGCCTTGCTGCTGTGTCTTCTGGATAACTTAGACTTTCTAATAATGCAAAACGATCTTTAGGAGGTAGAGAGCTAAGAATTGTATTTTTATCCTCCTCAGGAACATTTTCTAAAATTGAAATTGCATCATCTGACTCTAAACCTTTTAATATACCAACTATAGACTCTGACGAAAGGTAAGTAATAATTTCAGATTGAATTGACTCATTCAATTCAACAAAAACCTCGGGGTCTATGTTGAAATTATTTAATTTAATTAAACTTTCTCTATCAGATTGACTTAAATGTTCTATAATATCTGCCGCATCAGCAGGGTGCATTTCGTTAAAAGAATTATTAATAAATTGAGCATCATTGTTAGCTATTTTGGAGGTAACAACTCTTATATATTCTTTATTAAATTCAAAATTTACTTTTTTATCTTTAGTTTTTTTTGTTAAAGACATAAATATTCCTATATTTTTGAATTGCACTATTAATACATAATAAAGATAATACAATTTATAAATGAACCTAGAGATCAAAAAGTCAATAAAACCAGTAAAATATTTTGAAGCTATAAATCTATTAGAGACAAGATTAAAAGATTTATTAAATGGTACAGAAAAAGAACTTATTTGGATCTTGGAACATAGCGAGGTTTTTACTGCTGGTACATCTTACAACAAAAATGAAATTATTGATAAGTCAATAAAAATATTAGAAACAAATAGAGGTGGCAAAATTACTTATCATGGACCAGGACAGTTAGTTTGCTACTTTGTAATAGATTTAAGAAATAAAAAAGATATCAGAAAATTTATTAGTGTAATTGAAAATACTATAATTCAAACTTTAAAAGATTATAAAATTCAAACTTTTCCTGATAAAGAAAATATTGGAATTTGGTATAAAAATGAAAAAAAAATTGAGAAGATAGCTGCGATTGGAATTAGAGTAAGTAAATGGATTGCATATCATGGTTTTGCAATAAATATAAATAATGATTTAAATAAATATAAGAAAATTATTCCATGTGGTATTAGAAATAAAGGTGTAACAAATTTAAAAAATATAATTAATCAAGATTATTCTAAGATAAGTGATAAATTAATAGAAAATTTTATCTCAAATTTGAAAATCTAAGACGTTTAGATTTTAATAATCTTTTAAAATAATCTGGTAATAAAGCTGAATACGTGTATTTCACTGCATCGATTTTAAACTTAATCTGGTAAGAATGAAGCATTAAATTTTTATTTAGTCCTTTATTAGTATTCAGTAATTTATATTTTGTATCCCCAAAAATTGGATTTCCTACTGCATATAACTGTTTTCGAAGTTGGTGTTTTCTTCCAGTAATAGGTTTTAACTCCAATAAGCTGGCTTCAGAATTTTTATCAATAACTTTAAAAATCGTTTTTGCTTTTTCAGTTATTCTTTTACTTCCGTCATATCTTGTTAAATCACTATCCCAAATTCCATAATTTTTACTTACTTCTCCTTGGCAAATTGCTAAATATGTTTTGTAGACTTTTCTTAATCTAAATAATGAAGTTAATAGCTGGGCGGTTTCTCTATTTTTTGCAATTATAAATACTCCAGAAGTATCTTTGTCTAATCTATGAACTGAGTAAGGTTTTGTATCTCTAAAAATTTCACTTTTTGCAAAAATATCGACTAAATTTTTTTTAGATTTTGTGCCGCCTTGAACTGATATTCCAGAAGGCTTGTTTAAAACGATAAAGTTGTCATTATTATCAATTATTTGATCTTCATTCGATTTAATTATTTCTTTTGACGGTGAAAATTTTTTTTTTTTTTGATGAATTATTTCTTTAAATTCAATATTAAAAAAATTTATTTCATCATTCTTCTTAATTTTATTTGAACTTTTAACCTTTTTTTTATTAATTTTAATTTTCCCCTGTCTAATATATCTTTCAATTAAACCTTGTGGAATCTTTCCAATCTTGAGTCTTAACCATCTATCTAAACGCATATCATTACACGTTGAATCAACGATGTAAGATTTTTTCATATTTAAGATTTAAGCTGTTTCTTGCTTCTTATCTTCTGTTTTGGGATTTGTATCTTTAATTGAGTCTTTTTTCTTTTTATCGACTCTTTTTGCTTCAACATCTCTATCTACAAACTCAATAATTGCCATAGGTGCATTATCACCATATCTAAATCCAGCTTTAATTATTCTTGTATAACCGCCTTTTCTTTTTTCATATCTTTTTGAAAGTGTCTTTCTAACCTTATTTGCAGCTTTTATATCCTGCAATTTTGAAACTAACATTTTGGTAGTTTGGAGTGTCTCTTTTTTACCTAAAGTTATGATCTTCTCAGCTTGAGGTCTTAAAAATTTTGCTTTCGGTAATGTAGTTTTAATTTGCTCATACTTTATTAATGAATTAAGCATGTTTTTTAATAATGCTTTTCTATGCTCTGAAGTTCTGTTTAACTTTTTATTTACTATTCCATGTCTCATTAGATTGCTTCCTCTAATTTTTTAGACATTTCAGCAATATTATCAGGTGGCCAATTAGGAATTTCCATTCCTAAATATAATGACATTCCAGTTAAAACCTCTTTTATTTCATTTAGAGATTTTCTTCCAAAATTAGGGGTTCTCAACATTTCACCCTCTGATTTTTGCACAAGATCTCCTATATAAATGATATTATCATTTTTAAGACAATTCATAGATCTTACTGATAATTCTAGCTCATCGACTTTTCTTAATAAATTTTTATTAAATTCTGGTTCTGTTGACACTTCTTTAATTGGAGCCTCAACTGGTTCATCAAAATTAATAAACATTTTAAGTTGATCTTGAAAAATTCTTGCAGAATAAGCAACCGCATCCTCAGCAGAAATTGAGCCATTCGTCTCAACCTCCATAGTTAGTTTGTCATAATCAAGTGCTTTTCCTTCTCTTGCTGTACTAACAGAATAAGATACTTTTTTTACAGGACTGTATAAAGAGTCTATTGCAATCAGTCCTAAAGGTGGTTCTTCAGGTTTATTTAGTTCAGCTGGAACATAACCCTTTCCAGTATTTACATTCATCTCCATATGAAAATTAGTGTTTTCATCTAGGTTACAAATTACTAAATCTGGATTTAAAATCTCTACATCAGCTACTGAAGATATATCTGATGCTTTAATCTCACCAGGACCCTTTGCATCCAGAATTAGTTTTTTTGTACCCTCAGATAAACATTTTAATGCTAAAGATTTTACATTTAATACTATATCTGTAACATCTTCTCTAACACCTTTAATTGAAGTAAATTCATGCAAGACACCATCAATTTGGATAGATGTGACTGCAGCACCACGAATTGAAGAAAGGAGTATTCTTCTAAGTGAATTACCTAATGTTAATCCATATCCTTTTTCTAAAGGTTCCGCAATAATTTTAGCATGAGTAAGATCATCACTTATTTTAACATCTAATTTTGTTGGCTTAATTAATGACTTCCAATTTTTAATATTAACATTTTCAGTTTCCATTAAACTCTCCTTTTCTTTGGTGGTCGTGTACCATTGTGCGGCATTGGTGTTGTATCTTTTATTGACAAAATTTTAAAACCTCTTGCTTGAAGAGCTCTTAGAGCTGTCTCTCTTCCTGAACCTGGTCCTTTAACTTCAACAGATAATGTTTTCATTCCATAATCTAAAGCTTTTGATGCAGCTGCGTCAGCAGCAATTTGTGCTGCATATGGTGTAGATTTTCTAGAACCTTTAAAACCTTTTTGCCCTGCAGATGCCCAAGAAATTACATTTCCATTTGTATCTGCTATTGAAATTATTGTATTATTAAAAGTTGATTGTACATAAGCAATACCATTTAAAATATTCTTTTTAATTTTTTTTTTTTTTGAATAAGTACTTTTAACGGATTTTTTTGAAGATTTTTCTACCTTTTGCTCTTTAGCTTCAACTTTATCAGTTTTTACCATTATTATTTCTTAGTTGGTGTTAATTTTTTTCCTGCAATAGCTATTGCTTTACCTTTTCTTGTTCTTGCATTACATCTAGTTCTTTGACCTCTTACAGGTAATTTTTTTCTATGTCTTGAACCCCTGTAACAAGCTAAATCAATAAGTCTCTTGATGCTTAAAGAATAATCTCGTCTAAGATCTCCTTCAACTTTAAAATTTTGATCTATATATTCTCTAATTTTTAGTATTTCATCATCAGTAAGTTCATTAACCCTTTTTTGTTTTGGAATTTCTAATGAAGAACAAATTTGTTGTGAAAATTTATCACCAATACCGTAAATATAAGTCAAACCTATATGAACGAGCTTGTTCTGTGGAATGTTAATACCTGCTATCCGAGCCATAAATATTTGTGATAAATTGTGACTTTTATATAAGAAGTTCTTTTAAAGTCAATGTCTTATACATTGATAAAAGCCTCAATTTTCCTTGTTATTTTGTCAATTTCTTCAGATCCATCTAACTCATGAAAGTTAGAATTTTTTGAATAAAAATCTAACACTGGTTTAGTTGTTTTCATGTAAGTATCATATCTTTTTAGAATAGTGCCTAATTCATCATCTGATCTATTTTCTTCTAATTTTCTTTTTTTTATTCTTTCTACGATTGTATTTTTGCTTACATTAAGAAAAAAAATATGATCTATATTTTGATTTGACTCTCTTAATAATATATCTAAATTTTTAGCCTGACTTAACGACCTGGGATATCCATCAAATATTAGTTTATTTTTTTTTTTTATATCAAATATATATTTTTTTATAAGTTGATTTACAATTTCATCACTTACAAATTTTCCATCATTCATATCATTGATTATAATTTTCCCAATATTAGAGTTTATTTTAATTTCATGCCTCAACATTTCACCAGTTGAAACTTGATATCCATTTAATTTATTTATCAAAAATTTAGCCTGCGTTCCTTTTCCAGCACCAGGAGGACCAAACAATATAATATTCACTTAAATTATCTTCCAAATTTTGTCTTTTTTATTAACTGCTCATATTGAGCGCTCATAAGCCTAGTTTGAATTTGAGTTACAGTATCAATTGCAACTACAACAACAATTAATATTGATGCACCACCTAAATAAAATGGTATAGGGTAATTTGCTATTAAAAATTCAGGCATTAAACAAACAAGAGTAAGATATAATGCTCCTATTGTTGTTAATCTTATAGAAATATTTTCAATATATAAAGCCGTACTTTCACCTGGTCTTATACCAGGAATAAATCCTCCGTATTTTCTTAAATTTTCAGCAGTTTCTGATGGATTGAAAGTAATAGATGTATAAAAAAAAGTAAAAAATATTATTCCCGATGCATACAACAACATATAAAGAGGTTGTCCCTGAGTAAAATAAGAACTTAAGTTTAAAAAAGTATCATTTTCTGAAAAATTAAAATTTGAAAATGTTACAGGTAATAATAATAAAGCTGATGCAAAAATCGCAGGTATAACACCGGCTTGATTTATCTTTAAAGGTAAATGTGAAGACTCACCTCCATACATCTTGTTTCCCATTTGTCTCTTAGGATAATTTATTAAAATTTTTCTTAAAGCTCTCTCCATAAATACAACAAAAAGTATTGTTAAAATTAATAAAACAAAGATAGTTAAAATCATTAATGTAGATACAGCTCCTGTACGTCCTAACTCAAAAGTTGTTACTAAAGCCCGAGGTATTTCAGCTACAATTCCAGCAAAAATTATTAATGATATCCCGTTACCAATACCTCTTTGTGTGATTTGTTCACCGAGCCACATCAAAAAAATAGTTCCAGCAACAATTGTTGTAACAGTAGAAATTTTAAAAAATAGACCTGGATTAATAACTAAATTTGCCGATGACTCCAATCCAATTGCCAAACCATAACCTTGAACTGTAGCTAACAAAACAGTTCCGTATCTTGTTATTTGAGTAATTTTTGCTCTGCCAGTTTCACCTTGAGATTTTAAATTTTTGAAATAATCAGATACACCTGTCAATAATTGAACAATTATAGCTGAAGAAATGTATGGCATAATTCCTAAAGCGAATATTGCCATTCTGCTTACGGCTCCACCAGCAAAAACATTAAACATACCAAGTAATCCCTTTTGATTACCTTCCATTAATACTTTCAGCTGCTCAGGATCTATTCCTGGTAGTGGGACGAAGGTGCCAAATCTATACACAGCTAACACACCAATCGTAAAAAGAATTCTGTTTCTTAAATCATTAGATGAAGAAGATGAGCTCATATAAAAATGATTTATTTTTTCAATTGGATTGAACCACCAATTTTTTCAAGTTTTTCAATAGCAGATTTTGAGGCTAAGTTGGCTTCAATATCAACTTTTTTCTTAATCTCACCCGTGCCTAAAATTTTTAATTTTGTTGAATTTTTGTTAATGATCTTAAGCTTTTTCAACAATTGAGTATTTAGAATCTCTTCAGTATTTATCTTTTTTTTATCAATGTATATTTGGATTTTTTCTAAATTTAAGATTGCTACTTTTTCTGTTGATATCGAATTAAATCCTCTTTTAGGTAATCGTCTATATAAAGGCATCTGTCCACCTTCAAAGCTTTTGATAGCCACACCTGATCTAGATTTTTGACCCTTTACTCCTCTGCCAGAGGTTTTTCCTTTTCCAGAGCCAATGCCTCTCCCAACTCTAATTTTAGTTTTTTTAATTTTTTCTCTATTATTTAATTGTGTAGTCATTATCCTCTTTTTTCAATTATTTCTGATACTTTTTTATTTCTTATAGTTGAAATTTGTTTTGGGGAATTCTGTTTCTTTAGTGCTTTGATAGTTGCTCTAATAACATTATGTGCATTCGAAGTACCCATTGATTTTGCAACAATATCTCTTACACCTAAAACCTCACAAACAGCTCTTACTGGACCACCTGCTATAATGCCAGTTCCTTTAGATGCTGCTCTTAAGACGATTCTGCCAGAACCATCTTTTGCTTTTACATCATGATGAATAGTTCTTCCTTCTCTTAATGGAATATGTATTAATTTTCTTCTAGCCATTTCATTAGCTTTTTTAATTGCATCAGGAACTTGCTTAGCTTTAGCGTGAGCAATACCAATCCTGCCTGCTTGATTACCGACAACAACTAATGCCGAAAAACCAAATCTTCTTCCACCCTTAACAACTTTAGTAATTCTATTTATGTGGACTAATTTTTCTAAAATATCATCCGTTTTCTTATCTTTATTATTATCCATAATTAAAATTCCATCCCATTTTTACGTAAAGTTTCTGCAAATATCTTGACACGTCCATGATATTTGTACACACCACGATCAAAAAATATTTTAGTTATCTTTTTTTCATTAGCTTTTTTTGCTAATTTCTCAGCTACAATTTTTGAAAGTTCAATCTTATTCACTTTCGATCCCGACTTAATATCTTTTTCTATAGATGAGGCTGACAATAAAGTCATATTCTTAGTATCATCAATAATTTGAGCAGAAATATTCTTTGATGATCTAGAAATGCACAATCTAAATCTATTTCTTGGTGCTACTTTTTTTACTTTATTACTGACTCTAAACCTTTTTCTTATTCCTGTAGTTAATTTCATTATTTTTTCTTTCCTTCTTTTTTAAGGATATATTGCCCTTTTTCCCTAATGCCTTTCCCTTTATAAGGCTCAATTTTTCTCAATGTCTTCAATTTAGAGGCAACAACACCAACTAACTGTTTATCAGAACCAGAAATTTTTAAAGTGGTTTGTTTTTCAACAACAATTTTGATACCCTCTGGAATATCAAAATTAATATCATGGCTATATCCTAACTGTAGATTTAATTGATTGCCTTTCAAGGCAGCTCTGTAACCTACCCCAACTAATTCTAAAGTTTTTTCATAGCCCGTACTTGATCCTAATACAGCATTATTTATTAAACTTCTGTTCATACCCCAGAGACGTTTTGTATTTTGATCTATTTTCTTTGGCTTAATTAAAATCTCTTTTCCATCTTTAATCTCAAGGTTAAATATGTCTAAATCTATATTTAAAGATTTTTTACCTAATGGTCCCTCTATATTTAATATATTGCCAGCCAGGATAACTTTAACTTTATCTGGAATTGAAATATTTATTTTACCAATTTTAGACATAATTAAAATACCTTACAGATTATCTCGCCGCCAACTTTTTGTTTTCTTGCATCCATGTCTGTCATGACACCTTTTGGAGTAGAAACGATTGCAATACCAAGTCCGTTATTTATTTTTGGAAGACTATCTGCGCTTGAAAATATTCTTCTTCCTGGTTTAGATACTCTCTCAAAATTACTAATTACTGGATTTCCTGAATGATACTTTAGTTCCAAAGATAAGACAGGTTTCTTGTTATCTTTATCTATTTTGAAATCTTTTATAAATCCCTCATTTTTAAGAATATCAGCAATTTTAGATTTAAAATTTGATGAAGGTAATTCTACTTTTTTGTGATTTCTTGCTTGAGCATTCTTAACTCTAGCTATCATATCTCCAATTGGGTCACTTAAACTCATATAATCCTTTCTACCAACTTGATTTCACTAAACCTGGTATCTTTCCTTGCAATCCAAGTTGTCTTAATGCAATTCTAGATATCTTTAATTTTCTATATACTCCATGTGGTCTACCAGTTATTTGACATCTGTTCATCACTCTATTTTTAGCTGAATTTCTTGGTAATTTTGACAATTTCTGTTGTGCTTTAAATCTTTCTTCTAATGGTAGTTTTTTATCCATAACAATTTTTTTAAATTTTTCCCTTTTTTTATAAAACTTATTTGAAAGTTTTATTCTTTTATTATTTTTATTAATTGAGCTCATTTTAGCCATGTTTAATTTTCTCCCTTTTTTGTAAATGGAAAGTTCAATTTTTCTAATAATGCAAAACTATGATCTCTATTTTTGGAAGATATTACAATTATAATATCTAATCCTCTAACTTTATCTGCTCTATCAAAACTTACCTCTGGAAAAATGATATGTTCTTTCACACCAAATGTATAGTTTCCAAATTTATCGAAACCATTAGCTGATAATCCTCTAAAATCTTTTATTCTTGGAAGAGCTATATTTACTAATCTATCAAGAAATTCATACATCTTATTTTTTCTTAGAGTTACTTTTAAACCCGCATTAGATCCTTTTCGTGTTTTGAAATTTGCAACTGATTTTTTAAACTTTGTTATAACAGGTTTTTGGCCAGTTATTTTTGCTAAATCCTCCTCGCATGATTTTAATATTTTTGTATCATTACCATCCAGACCTAGACCCATATTAAGAACTATCTTTTCTATTTTTGGACCCATATAAAGATTTTTAAAACCAAATTGATCTCTCAATGCTGGTTGAATTTCTTTAAAGTAAAGTTCTTTTAATCTTGGAGTCATTATTTCTTAGCCTCATTTTTTTTATTTTTTATCTTATTATCAACTAATTTTAAATTAGAGATATGTATGAAACTTTCTTTGGAAACTATTCCGCCTTTTTTTTCTTTGGTTGTTTTAACGTGCTTCTTTACCATATTTATTTCTTTAACTTTTGCCCTTTTATTTTTTCTATCTATTTCAATAACTTCACCTTCTTTTTTTCTATCTTTGCCAGCTAAAATAGCAACCTTAAGACCTTTTTTAATCATTATAATACCTCTGGTGCTAATGAAATTATTTTCATTTGCCCTCTACTTCTCAATTCTCTAGTGACTGGACCAAATATTCTTGTTCCAACTGGTTCTCCTTTATCATCAACTAGTACAGCTGCATTATTATCAAATCTAACTTTTGAGCCATCATCTCTGTAAATTCCTTTTTTTACTCTTACTACAACAGCCTTGTGGACAGATCCTTTTTTAACTTTCCCCTTAGGTATTGCTTCTTTGACAGCTATAACGATTGTATCACCAATACTTGCATATCTTCTTTTAGAACCACCTAATACTTTGATACACTCAATTTTTTTTGCACCTGTATTATCAGCAACTTGCAATTCTGTTTGAACTTGAATCATTATTTATTATTCTCCATTACTTGAAATTTTTTATTTTTTGAAAATGGTTTACTTTCTATAATTGATACTTTATCCCCATTTTTATATTTATTATTCTCATCATGAGCATTATATTTTTTTCTTACCTTAATTACTTTTTTTAAAACAGGATGTGAAAATTTTCTTTCAACCATTACAGTGATTGTTTTGTTCGGTTTATCACTCACAACTACCCCTGTTAAAATTTTTTTAGGCATTTAATTTTTCCTTTAAGGTTGTTTTTAATCTTGCAATTGTTTTCTTTGTTTCTCCAATTTTAGATGGATTGGTTACCTGTGAATTAATTTTTTGAAATCTAAAATTAAATAAATCTTTTTTTAATTTATCTATATTTTTCATAATTTCGTCTTTAGATAATTTTTTAATATCCTTTTTCTTCATTATGCAAATCTTTTTATAGTTTTTGTTTTAATTGGTAATTTTGCAGATGCCTTATATAAAGCTTCCTTTGCTATTTGTTCTGAAACGCCATCAACTTCAAATAAAATTCTTCCTGGTTTCACTCTACAAGCATAATATTCTGGAGAGCCCTTTCCTTTACCCATTCTCACCTCTATAGGTTTTTTAGACACTGGAATATTTGGAAATACTCTTGTCCAAACTCTACCTTGCCTCTTCATATGTCGTGTCAAAGCAACTCTTGCAGCCTCAATTTGTTTACCTGTAACTCTTTCAGGTGACATGGCTTTTAAAGCAAATGCACCATAGTTAATAAAGTTTGCTCTTGAGGCATTTCCATGAATTCTACCCTTATGAGCTTTTCTCCATTTAGTTCTTACTGGTTGTAACATATTACTCTTTGCCTTCTTTTGGAGTTATCTTGTTAGTTTCTTGACTAAATTCTTTAGCAAATACCTCACCTTTATATATCCAAACTTTGATTCCTATAATTCCATATGTAGTTAATGCCTCAGCTTCTGCATAATCTATATCGGCTCTTAAAGTATGTGATGGAATACTACCATCTCTTAACCATTCTGTTCTAGCGATTTCATTTCCACCTAATCTACCACTACATGAAACTTTTATTCCTTTTGCTCCAAGTCTAATACATGATTGCATGGCTCTTTTCATTGCTCTTCTATATGAAATTCTTTTAACTAATTGTTGTGCAATATTTTCAGCAACTAAATAAGCATTTGTCTCTGGTTTTTTTACTTCTTTAATATTCAAAGTGACTTCATTTTTAGTAAATTTTGACAAATTGCTTTTTATTTTATCAATGTCACTACCTTTTTTACCAATTACAAAACCAGGTCTTGAAGTATAAATTGTTACATAACATTTATTGGATGTTCTCTCGATCATTACTTTAGATACACCAGAATTTATAACGTTTTTTTTTATATATTCTCGAATTTTAAAATCCTCAATAAGATAATTTCCAAAATCTTTTTTCTTGGCATACCATACAGAGTCCCATCCTCTGTTAACACCTAATCTGAAACCAACTGGATTAACTTTTTGTCCCATGACCCTCCATCTTTCTAACTTCTGATAATATGATTGTTACACTTGAATAAGGTTTAAGAATTGGGGCAGCCCTACCTTTTGCTCTTGGTCTAAATCTTTTCATAGTAATTTTTTTTCCACAGTAAGCCTCTTTTACTATTAAATTATCAATATCGTATTGAAAATTGTTTTCAGCATTAGCAACAGCTGAACTTATTGTTTTTCTTATATCTCTGGTAATTCTTTTCTCAGAAAATTGTAAATCTCTAATCGCTACATCAACTTTTTTTCCGACAATTCCTTTCAAAATAGGATTAAGCTTTCTAACACTTGATCTAATATTATTATTTATGGACTTAACAATATTATCTTTATTTTCAATTTTCTTTTTTTTACTCATAAATTATTTTTTTGTTTCCTCTGCAGGTTTTGCTTTTTTATCAGCTGGCGTATGGCCAAAAAAAGTTCTTGTTGGTGCAAATTCACCCATTTTATGACCAACCATATCTTCTGAAACTGTAATTGGGATAAATTTTTTACCATTATAAATCAAAAAACTAACTCCAACAAAATCAGGAATTATTGTTGATTTTCTTGACCAAGTTTTAATTGGAATTTTCTTTGGATCTACTTTGTATTTGTCAACTTTTTTCATCAAGCTTTCTTCAACAAAAGGTCCTTTCCAAACTGCTCTAGCCATTTCTTAATCCTTTCTCTTCTTTCTTCTACGAACAATAAATTTGTCAGTTCTTTTATTATCTCTAGTTTTTAAACCTTTAGCAGATTGACCAGTTGGTGAAACAGGATGGCGACCACCAGCAGTCTTACCCTCACCACCTCCATGTGGATGATCAACTGGGTTTTTAACAACACCTCTTGTATGAGGACGTCTACCTAACCATCTAGATCTTCCCGCTTTACCTATTTTAATATTTTTTTGATCTGGATTACTTAAAACACCAATAGTAGCAAGTGATCTTGAGTCAATTTTTCTTACCTCACCAGAAGCAAGTTTAATTAAACTATAATTTCCATCTAATCCACTAATTGTGACTGATGCACCTGCAGATCTAGCAATTTTACCTCCACCACCTGGTTGAATTTCAACATTATGAATATTAATACCGACTGGAATGTCTTGCAAAGGCATACAATTTCCAATTTTAATCTCTTTTTTAGAACCGTTTTCAACTGTATCGCCTATCTTAATTTTTTGTGGTGCAAGATAATAAGCGTGTGAATTATCTTCAAATTTTATTAACATTATATAGCAAGATCTATTTGGATCGTATTCTATTCTCTCAACTTTACCTGGTGCATCAAATTTTTTTCGATAAAAATCAACATGTCTATACATCTTTTTATGTCCGCCTGCTCTGTTGATTGAAGTAATATGACCATTGTTATTTCTTCCTTTCATAGCATTTTTAGGTGAAACAAGGGTTTTGAAAGGTTTTCCTTTCCATAAGTCTGTTCTATCTACCAAGATAGTTCCTCTAGTAGACTTAGTGTAAGGTTTGAAAGTTTTTAATGCCATTAAATTAAACTCCAGTAGTTAGATCAATACTCTGACCTTTTTTTAATGTTATAATTGCTTTTTTAAATCCAGAGACTTTAACTTTTTTTCCTCTTGTTAATTTAGTTCTGTTTTGTTTGTTAATAATATTAATTTTAGTCACATTAACCTTGAAAATTTTTTCAATATTAGATTTTAAATTTTTTTTATTAGCAGAATATGGAACTTTAAATACAATCTTATTTTGTTCAGATAAATTAGTTGTTTTTTCCGTTACAATAGGAGATAGTATTTTATCGTATAAATGTAATTTATCCATTACGAATACCTCTTTTCTAATTCTTTTATAGAACTTTCTGTAAAAACAACTTTCTTAAACTTGATTATATCAAAGGAACTGAAATGGTTTACATCTGTCACTTTAACATTTGGAATATTTCTTACTGATCTTTCTATCTTCTCTTTTGACTTTTTATCCAAAATTATAAGAGAATTAGATATTTCAAATTTTTTAATTATCAAATTCATTTCTTTTGTTTTTTTAATTTCATTATTAAAGTCAGTAAAAATTAATAAATCTTTATTTTTATTTTTTTCAGTAATTAGAGAAGCAACACTTAACTTTTTTTCACTTTTGTTTAATTTTCTTTTTTTATAGGAAAGTTCACCTTTTGGACCATGAGCTATACCACCTCCAACAAAAATAGGTGCTTTTCTGCTAGCGTGTCTTGCTCCACCTGTTCCCTTTTGAGCGTATATTTTTGAAGTTGGACCAGATACCTCATTTTGTTGTTTCGTTTTAGCGTGTCTTCCTTTGTAATTTGCATTCGTTTTATACAAAACACTATTAACTAATTTTTTATTTATCTTAGCGGAAAAAATTTTATCAAGAACTTCTATAGTGTCTTTTTTCCCATCTAAATTTAATTTATCTAATTTCATTGCTTTTTCTTTTTCTCAGGTGTTTTTTTAGCTTCCTCTGCTACTTTTATTTTATCTGTAATTGTTAATTTATTGATATCTTTTACTGATTTTTTAACCAAAATTTCAGAATTTTTTGCTCCCGGAATTGATCCTTTTAAATATAGTAACTCGTTTTCAATATCAGTTTTAATGATTTCTATATTCTGCATTGTTCTAAGCTTATCTCCCATATGTCCAGCCATTTTTTTTCCTTTAAAAACTTTACCTGGGTCTTGTCTTTGACCAGTTGATCCATGTGATCTATGAGATACAGAAACACCATGTGTTGCTCTTAAGCCACCAAAATTATGTCTTTTCATAGCGCCAGCAAAACCTTTTCCAATAGTTTTTGATCTAGTATCTACAAATTTTATGTCTTTAAAAATCTCTAATCCAAACTCATTACCCTCTTTAAATATCTCAGTATTTTCTACTCTAAATTCTTTTAATAGTTTTTTTGCTTCAGTATTTTTTTTAGCAAAATATCCTTTCATTGCCTTAGTTAGCTTCGAGTTTTTTATTTTTCCATAACCTAATTGGACTGCTTTATATCCCCGCTTTTCTTCCTCAATAACTTGAATAACTCTACCTTTTTCCATTTTTAAAACTGTTACTGGAACTAGTTGACCTGTCTTATAAAACTCTCTAGTCATTCCAATTTTTTTTCCAATTAAAGCGATCTCTTTCATAATTATATCTTTATCTCCACATCAACACCTGAGGCTAAATCTAATTTCATTAAAGCTTCAACTGTTTGCGGTGTAGGTTCAACTATATCAATCAATCTTTTATGAGTTCTTGACTCAAATTGCTCTCTGCTTTTTTTATCTATATGTGGAGAACGTAATACTGTATACCTCTCTATTTTTGTAGGTAAAGGTATAGGGCCTTTTATTGTAGCTCCTGTTCTTTTCACGGTATTCACAATCTCTTCCGTAGAAGCATCTAAAATTTTATTATCATATGCTCTGAGCTTAATTCTAATATTTTGTTTTTCCATTTTAACCAGCTACTTTCTTAGTTACTTCGTCCTGAACATTTTGTGGAACTTTTGAATAATGATCAAAAAACATTGAATATTGTGCTCTTCCCTGTGACATTGACCTCAAACTATTTATATAACCAAACATATTTGCTAAAGGCACCATTGCGGTTATAACAGTTGCATTCCCTCTTTGCTCTTGAGTACTTATTTGTCCTCTTCTACTATTTAAGTCTCCAATAACATCACCCATGTAATCTTCTGGTGTTACTACCTCAACTCTCATAATTGGTTCTAATAATTTAAGAACACCCTGCGTACAAGCTTCTTTGAAACAAGCTCTACTAGCTAATTCAAATGCTAAAACACTTGAATCGACATCATGATGTAAACCATCAACAATAGTTACTTTATAATCAATTATTGGGAAACCAGCTAATATTCCACTATCTGAAACTGTTTCAATACCTTTCTCAACTCCAGGAATAAATTCTTTTGGAATAGCTCCACCTTTTATAGCACTTTCTACATCTCTTCCTTTTCCTGGTTCTTGTGGTTCTACTAATAATTTTACTTTTGCAAATTGACCAGCTCCACCACTTTGTTTTTTATGTATGTATTCAAATTCAGCAGATTTTTCTATTGTTTCTCTGTATGCTACTTGTGGGGCTCCAACATTCGCTTCGACTTTAAATTCTCTTTTCATTCTATCGACAATTATATCTAAATGAAGTTCACCCATCCCTTTAATGATTGTTTGACCAGACTCCTCATCTGAGGAAACTCTAAAAGATGGATCTTCTTTAGCTAATCTTGCTAAAGCTTCACCCATTTTTTCTTGATCACCTTTTGTTTTTGGTTCTACA
>MDTE01100084.1_pt1 | contig 21693 bp, 11 predicted proteins | sample 811231 | NCBI WGS metagenome assembly MDTE01 (sample SAMN05326651, study PRJNA326480) | marine metagenome | isolation source: seawater | place: Indian Ocean: Red Sea | collected 2010
CACGCCGTATACGCGTGCCATGCCGTCTGGCGTGTTCGGCGACATCGACCCGGCGTCGGCCTATCAGGGCGACAGCCCGGACCTGCTGGTCAGCACCCGGTGGACCGCCCCGGTGACCAACGCCCTGTTGCTGGAGGCCGACTTCGCCTACCAAAAAGCGTACATCCGCACCCGCCCGATGGACCACGGTGAGGCGCGGATGCAGGTGTCTGACGTCGCCACCGGCTCGGTCACGCAGAGCAGCTTCCAGAACCACAACAACATCGACTACCACCACCGCGTCAACGCGTCGCTGTCGTATGTGACCGGCTCGCACAACTTCAAGGCCGGCCTCAAGTACGACCGGAACAACACGTCCCTCGCCTACACGCCGCCTGGAGAGATCTTCTCCGGCTACGCGTTCAACGGCTTCCCGATCGGGATTCTGGTGGGCGTCAACGGGACCAGCCGCAGCAACATCAACATGAACTGCGACTGCGGTCTCTACGTGCAGGACTCCTGGACGCTCGACCGGTTGACCATCAACGGTGGGTTCCGCTTCGACTGGTTCAACAACTCGGTGCCGGGCGGCACGCGGCCGGAAGGCTTCTGGGCGCCGGCGCTGACCCTCGCCGATCCGATCATCGAGGACGTCCCGAACTGGAAGAACTTCAACGGCCGCTTCGGTGTGGCCTACGACCTGTTCGGCGACGGTTCGACCGCGGTGAAGGCCTCGGCCGGCCGCTTCGTCGAGTATCACGGCACCGGCCTGACCCAGGGCTTCAACCCGGTCAACGCCTACGCGCTCGACTGGCGCTCCTGGTTCGACATCAACGGCGACGGCACCGCGCTCGACCCAGACGGCACGCCGCAGTTCGCTGAGGTTGGGCCTTCGAACAACCCGAACTTCGGCACCGGCACCATCCAGACCCAGCTCGACCCGGATGCGCCGCGCAACACCAACTGGGAGTACTCGGCTGGCATCGAGCGTCAGCTTGGTCCCGGCTGGTCGGTCAGTGGCATGTGGCACCGGCGGGCCTTCGGCAACTTCCGGTGGACCGACAACCTGAACACCTCGGCCGACGACTGGTCGCTGGCCGGCATGTGGACCGGACCGACCGACCCGCGGCTGCCGCCTCAGGCGCAGGGCATCTCGGTGCCGATCTACACGACCAGTCCCACGCTGAACATCCTGACAGGTAACGACCTCCTCACCGCAGCGACCGAGGACTGGCGGACCTGGAACGGGTTCGAGCTGATCGTTGATGGTGAGCTGTGGCGCGGCGGCTTCATGACCGCCAGCGTGACGGCCGGCAAGGCGACGAACAACTTCTGTCAGAGCGGTGTGTCGGAGAATCCGAACAACCTCTGGCACTGTAGCTACTCGACGCCGTATCGGCCGATGGCCAAGCTGTCGGGTGGGCTGCCGTTGCCCTTCGACACGATGATCTCCGGGATCTTCCAGGTGTTCCCTGGCGAGGAGATCCAGGCCAACTACACCATCGACCAGACGGATTTCCCCGGTCTTGTCAATCTGGGGAACACGACGGATGTCACGCCGACTCTTGAGATCGGTCTGATCGAGCCCGGGACGGAGTTCGAGCCCTACCGGACGCAGACCAACTTCCGTTTCTCGAAGGTGGTCACGGTGGGCGATGTTCGGACGCGTATCTACATGGACGCGCAGAACATCTTCAACAAGGCTCGGGTCACGAGCCGGAACCGGTTCTTCGGTGGCGGCGGAGGCAACAATCCTGACTTCCTCCGTGTCATCAACATCGAGCCGGGCCGCGTACTCTCGTTCGGGCTGCAGACCTACTTCTAGGCCCGTTCTTCCGGAGTAACATGGACGCCGGGGAGCCGTGAGGCTCCCCGGCGTTTTTTTTGCCCGCTCATCATGGCGAACCACCAGTTTCTTGGCCGCGGCCTCGCTGCCGGGGTATTGTTCGTGGTTGCCGCCGAGGCGGCCTCGCAATCCCCGGCGTCCCCTCCCGACGGGGCGTGGTTCACCGATCAGGCCGAGGCGGTCGGGATCGACTTCGTCCATTTCAACGGGATGTCGGGCGAGTTCTATGTGAGCGAGCTCCTAGCCCCGGGGGCCGCGCTGTTCGATCTCGACAATGATGGCGACCTCGATGTCTACCTGATACAGGGGCGGATGCTCGGTCCGGGGAAGACCGTCGACGACGCGCTGATCCCGCCTCCCGCGGGGGTGTTGGCCGACCGCCTCTATCGGAACGATCTTGTCGTCGAGGCCGACGGACAGCGGACCCTGCGCTTCACCGATGTCACCGAGGGGAGCGGGCTCGATGGGCGCTCCTACGGTATGGGGGTCGCGGCAGGAGACATCGACAACGACGGCTGGGTTGATCTCTATCGCACCGGCCTCGGTCCGGACCAGCTCTTCCTCAACAACGGCGACGGCACCTTCACGGATGCGTCGGACCGGTTGGGTTCGGGGAACCCGGCGTGGGGGGTGTCGGCTTCGTTCGCCGACTTCGACCGAGATGGGTGGCTCGATCTGTTCGTCGGGAACTACCTGGACCACGACCTCGATGGTCGACAACCGGAGTGCCCGACCCGGACGGGCGAACGAGACTACTGCGGTCCGCTGGCCTACGCCGCCGTGCCCGACCGCTTGTATCGGAATCGAGGCGACGGGACGTTTGCCGACGTGACGACGGAGGCGGGAGTGTCGACCGAGTTTGGCCCCGCGCTCGGGGTCGTTGCCGCCGACCTGGATGGCGACGGCTGGCAGGACATCTATGTGGCGAACGATGCCCTGCCCAACCAGTTATGGCTTAATCAGCAAGATGGGACCTTCCGCAACGGTGCGCTGCTGGCGGGCGTCGCGTTCAACGGTGACGGCAGGGTCGAGGGGAGCATGGGCGTCGATGTCGGAGACTTCGATGGCGATGGCGATGACGATCTGTTCATGACCCATCTGACGACCGAGACCAACACCCTGTATGTCAACGATGGTGCGGGACTGTTCGAGGACCGGAGCGCCAGAACCGGTCTTGGCAGCCCGAGTCTGGCCTACACCGGGTTTGGTACCGCCTGGGCGGACTTCGACAACGATGGGTGGCTCGACCTGCTAGTCGCCAACGGGGCCGTCCAGGCCAAGCACCATCGGTTCTCGAGCCGGGGTCCCGCCTCAGCGGGGGCGGCCGGAGCTCCGCTGGCGCTGGACCAACCCAACCAGCTGTTCCGTAACCTCGGAAACGGTCGTTTCGAGGATGTCACCGACCGCGCGGGCGCGGTGTTCGAACTGTCGGAGGTGAGCCGAGGCGCCGCGTTCGGGGACGTGGACAACGACGGCGACGTCGACGTCCTGCTCACGAACAATAACGGCCGGGTGCGACTGCTGATCAACGACGTGGGTCAGGAGCGCGCTTGGATCGGCGTCCGGCCTGTCGGCGGCGAGGGGCCACGCGACATGCTGGGAGCGCGGGTTGGCGTGTTCCGTAACACCGGTGTCCCCCTGTGGCGCCGGGCGCGCGCGGACGGCAGCTATGCCTCGGCTAACGATCCGAGAGTGCTCGTGGGGCTGGGTGACGCGAGGTCGGTGGTCCGGGTCCGTGTGATCTGGCCGAGCGGCCGGGAAGAGGACTGGACCGACGTCGCGGTGAACCGGTGGACGACCCTCGTCGAAGGCACAGGTCAGAGCCGACCATGAGGCGACATCGACGGCGCCGGTGCAGCGTCCCGCTGTCGTGCCTGTTCGCGGCGCACATCGTCGGGGCGGTGGTGCCGGTGGCGGCGGCACAGACCGCCGACCTGTTCGTCCCGCGGGTCGCGTTGCCGGACCTCAGCGATATGCACGCGGCCGTCCGGGAACAGATCCTCGACGCGCATCGAGCGCTGGCGGCCTCCGAACCCGCGGAACGCAGCGAGGGCTACGGGACCTTGGGCGCGCTCCTGCTGGCGGGCGAGTATCTGGTCGAGGCCGAGATCTGTTTCCTCAACGCCCAACGGCTCGCGCCTGACTCGTATCGCTGGCCGTACTACCTGGGCCACATCTACAAGAATTCGGGGCAGTTGGCCCAGGCCGTGCGGCAGTTCGAGGAGGCGCGGCGTCTGCGGCCCGAGGATCTCGCGACGCTCGTGTGGCTCGGACAGGTGCAGATCGATCGCGGTCAGCCGGAGGCGGCCATGTCGCTGCTTGCGGAGGCTGACAAGCAACATCCCGAGACGCAGGCGGTGCGCTTCCAGCTGGGTCGCTCCGCCCTCGCCATGGGCGACCACGCCGGGGCGGTACAACACCTGGAGGCGGCGCTCGCGTTGAACCGGATGGCCACGATGGTGCACTACCCCCTGGCCATGGCGTATCGCGGGCTCGGCGATCTGGACCGGGCGCAGGAGCACCTCGATCGTAGCGGTAGAGCCACCGGCGGTGGGGTGGCCGTGACCGTGCCGGATCCGCTGATGGCGGAGGTCAATACGGCGCTGCGTAGTCCGCAGGCGTTCTGGGATCTTGGCCTGTATGCGGGGTCGACTGGCAACTGGTCCGAGGCGGTCGCGCAGTTCGCACGCGCAATCGAACTGGCGCCCGATGTGCCGGCGCTGCGGCTGAACCTGGCGCTGGCGCTGAATCGGGTGGGCGAGGCGCGCGCGGCGCTGGAGGAGCTGGAGGAAGCCATCCGCCTGGAGCCGGAGATGGCCCTGGCTCATCTCGAGATGGGCGCCCTCTTCGAGCGTGCGGGCCGCGATGCTGATGCTATCGATCACTACGCCAGAGCGACGACGCACGATCCGGCTCTGACCGATGCGCATCTCAGGCTGGGCGACGCGCTGCGTCGCACCGACGAGCTCGAGCGCGCTCTCACCTCCTACGAACGGGTGCTCGAGTTGGACCCCGCTCGGGCCGAGGCACGTTTCGGTCAGGTGATGGCCCTGGTACGTCGGACACGCCACGCCGATGCGGTGGCCCGGTTGCGTGAGGCGCTGGACCAGCATCCCACGGAGCCAGCCTTCCGGCTGGCGTTGTCGCGATTGTTGGCCGCTTCCCCGGACCCGATGGTGCGCGATGGCGCCGAGGCGATGGCGCTGGTGCAGCCGTTGAGCGAGCAGGGCGCGACCACCGCCGTGGCCGAGACGATGGCGATGGCGCTGGCCGAGCAGGGACAGTTCCTCGAGGCGGTCGAGTGGCAGCGGGCGGCCATGGGAGGCGCGGCCGCGGGCGGTCACCCGGAGGTCGCGCAGGAGATGGCGGCGAATCTGGCGCTGTATCGGACCGAGCAGCCGTGCCGGACCCCCTGGAGAGACGATGCTCCGGAGCATCGGCCGGGGCCGATCGTGGAACCTGGACTGCTCGACCCGAGTCCTTAGAAACATGAGTCGCAACACGCTGAGCCTTCTCGTCCTCCTGGTCTGTGTCCTGCCCGCCTGGGACCCGGCGGCGTCTGCCCAGAGCCGTTCATTCTTCATCAGCTTCAGCGACGCCGATGGCATACCGGTCACCGATCTGACCGCCCAGGACGTGGTCGTCGAGCTGGACGGAGAGCCTGCGGAGACCCTAGATCTCGAGCCGATCGACTGGCCGGTTCGCGTGACGGTCTTCGTCGACAACGGCGTCAATACCAGGCCGATGCTGGATGACATCCGCGAGGGGCTGCGGGGCTTCGTGTCAACCCTGGCGCCAGACGTCGAGGTGGCGATTGCCACCACCGGGGGACGACCGCAGTTCTGGGCCGAGCACACGACCAACCGGGTCGAGCTGACCGACGCCATCGGGGTGCTGTCACCGGCCATCGACGGCGCGGCCACCTACCTCGATGCGCTCTATGAAGAAGCGGAACGCCTGCATGACGACGAGGTCGGCGAGTACTTCCCGGTGATCGTGATGGTGTCGACCAACGGCCCCGAGGGGAGCACGCGGGTCCGCGACCGACCGTTCAGGGAAATGATGGAGCGCCTGCTTGCGAGCTCCGCCACCGTGCATACGATGATGTTCACGCACTCGGCGATCTCGGGCGCTCCTCAAATGCGGTGGGGCATCGACATCGCCGAAGCCACCGGCGGTGGCTATCGAGGGCTGAGCTCGGCCAACGGCTTCCGCACCCTGCTGCCCCAGCTGGCCGAGGACATCGCCCGCAAGCACCGGCTGATGAGCAACCAGTTTCGGCTGACCTACCGCCCGCCCGAAGGCATCTCGGAGCGGCCCTCGGTACGAGTCCTCACCACGCGCACCGGCATCAACATGGTGCCTACGAGGGACGGCAAAGTGCCGTAGAGCGGCACTTTCCGGAGAGCGCTCAGGAGACAGGAGATAGAAGAAAGCGACTCTGTAGGGCGTGGCTTCAGCCGCGCCATCGGCAGGCCTGGAGGGTCTGGCTTACCGACCGAGCTGCTGCTCGATGGCGGCAGCCAGGTCCTGTATGCCGTAGCGACGGGCAAGTGGTAGCGCCTGGCGCAGCCAGCGCTCCGATTCAGCCGTGCGGCCCAGCCGGGCGTTGTAGTCCGCCAGCTCGTACATGAAGACCGGGGTCTCGGCTGACTCCGGCGTCAGTCCTCGCTCGATGCTCGCCAGACCGCGAGCCACGTCTCCCTGCTGGACGAGCAGCCGTCCAAGACGGACATGCGCACCCACCCCGTTCGGGCGTTCGGTGAGGGCCAGCTCGTACTGACCCATGGCGTCCGCCACCCGTCCCAGGCCCTCATAAAGCACACCCAGGCTGAAGCGAGCGTCGTAGTGTGCCGGGTTTAGCTCGAGGGCCCGCAGGAGCGGCGTCTCCGCCCCCGCTTGCCGGCCCGTCTGGAAGAGCAGCGCGGCGTAGTTGTAGTGGGCGTCCGCCAGGTTCGGATTCAGTTCGATGACCCGACGATAGTGCTGCTCGGCGCGCTCGGTGTCTCCGGTCTGCGTATAAAGGTTGATCAGGTTCAGGTGCGCTTGCACCAGGCCGGGGTCGTTCGCCAGTGCCTGTTCGTACTGCTGGATCGACTCGACGACCTTGCCTTCGAGCTGCAGACGAAACGCCTGCATCTCGCGCGACCGCGGGTCGGTCCTGAGGGCCTGGACGTCGCTCATCAACCGGTCGTCCACGGGCGGGCGGCGTCCGGACATCTGGGTCGATGCGGCCATGTGCCGACCCGCGGCCTCGGCGTCGCCCAGGTCGCGATAGACGAGCCCCAGCGCGTAATGCGCGGCTCCGAAATCGGGGGCCAGCTCTATGGCTCGGACCAGCTGGTCCCTGGCGGCCGCCGGGTCGCCGAGCTCGGAGAGGGCCCGGCCGAGGCCGTAAAGCGCCGGCACGAGGGTGGCGTGGTCTCGGATCAGCGATTCGTAGTGCTCCCGGCTGTCCTCGACCGCTCCGGTTTCGAGCAGCACGTCGGCCAGCTGCAGTCCGGCCGGAGCGGAGGATGGATCGAGGCGGACCGCCTGCCGTAGCGCGTCCAGCGCCGCGTCGTGGTGGCCGATCCGGAACCTGACGCGGCCAAGGTAGTAGAGCCACTCGAACCGGTCCGGTTCGAGGGCGAGCGCGCGTTCGTAGCACCTCGCGGCTCCCTCGAACTTGTCGTAGGCATGCAGCACCATGCCGAGTCTGGCCACGGCCGTTGCGTCGCCGGGCGCCGCCTGTGCCGCCTCGAGAGCCCTCCCCACCACTCCGCCGATGTGCGGGCCGAACTCGGTGGGGCTCGATATCATCGCCGCGACGTCGGACCAGAGCTCCAGTGCCTCGGGTGACTCGGCGTCGCGAGGATTACCGGTGCATCCCAGCAGCAGCGGGATGAGGGCCAGATAGGGCGCGCCGAATCGAGAGAGGCCGCGGATCATGGGGATACGCCTGTCGCATTATAGGGTTCCGCCCGGTCAGCCGGCATCGGGCCTGTACAATCTGAGGGTGACTCTCCGGATGTTGTTCGTCGCGACCGTGGCCGGGGCGGTGCTGGCGGGCGCGGCCGCCGCGCAGCCGCCGTCCTCGTCCCGCTCGCCCTACGACAGCCACGAGCGGATGCTCTCGCTGCTACAGCTTGTCGCCGCCAACACCTCTGACATCCCCTATATCGGCGACGGCGCCGCCACGCGGCTCCGGGCACAGCTGAGTGCGCTCCCGGCGACGGCCCCCGCACCGGAGCGGTGGCAGCTGATGATGGTGCTGGCCGAGGAGGAGTTGCGGGTCGGCAACGAGGCTGAATCGCTGCGTCTGCTGAACGACGCCCTCACGCTGGTGCCGCAGAGCGAGGAGAACCGGGTCGGCATCAACTTCAACAACTATCGTCTCGGTATCGCGTATCTGAGGCTGGCGGAGACCCAGAACTGCGTGCTGCATCCCAACGCCGAGGCCTGCATCCTTCCCTTGCGCGAGGGTGACATTCACAGTCAGCAGACACCGGCGCGGCAGGCCATCGCCGCGTTTCTCGAGGTGCTCAAGCACACGCCCGCTCCATCCCCCACGGCTGAAGTGCTCGACGACACCACCCGACAGCACTTCGCGGCGCGATGGCTGCTGAACATCGCCTACATGACGGTCGGAGGCTATCCGGACGAGGTCCCCGAGCCGTATCTGATTCCCCCGGCCGCCTTCGAGTCTGCGGAGTCCATCCCTCGCTTCGACAACATCGCGCCGAGCCTCGGGCTGGCGACCTACGACATGTGTGGCGGCGCCATCGCCGACGACTTCGACAACGACGGATATTTGGACCTGGTGGTGTCCACGTGGGATACGCAAGGGCAGCTGCGGTTCTTCAGGAACAACGGAGACGGCAGTTTCTCCGAGCGCACAGCAGAGGCGGGGCTCGAGGGGCTGTATGGCGGCTTGAACATCATCCAGGCCGACTACGACAACGACGGCAACGTGGACTTCCTCGTCATGCGAGGGGCGTGGCAAGCCGAGCTCGGCCGTCGTCCCAACTCGCTGGTGCGGAACAACGGCGACGGCACGTTCACCGACGTGACGTTCGACGCCGGGCTGGGGCAGGTGCACTTTCCGAGTCAGACCGCGTCGTGGGGCGATTACGACAACGATGGCCATCTCGATCTTTATGTCGGGAACGAGATGACCCAGGGCGTCTACGCGCCCGGCCAGCTCTTCCGCAACGAGGGAGACGGGACATTCACCGATGTGGCCGATGAGGCCGGGGTGTCGAACCTCGCTCGGGCCAAGGCGGTGATCTGGGGCGACTACGACGCGGACGGTCTACAGGACCTGTATGTGTCCAACTTCGGGCAACCCAACCGGCTGTACCGGAATCTGGGGGACGGGACCTTCGTGGACGAGGCCGCGCGTCTGGGGGTGGCCGAGCCGATCGGGAGCTTTCCGGCCTGGTTCTGGGACGTCGACAACGACGGTCGCCTGGATCTGTATGTCTCCGCCTACACTGCCGGCATCGAGCATCTGGCGGCCGACGCGCTGGGTGCGCCGGTCGATATCCCGATGTCACGCCTCTACCGGGGGACCGACGATGGAGGGTTCGAGGAGGTCTCCGAGTCCTACGGTCTGAGGCAGCCGACCGCGGCCATGGGGGCCAATTTCGGCGACCTCGACAACGACGGCTATCTCGACTTCTACCTCGGTACCGGCTATCCGGATTATCACACGGTGATGCCGAACCTGATGTATCGCAATCACGGTGGGACCCGTTTCTCGAACGTTACCTACTCCGGCGGGTTCGGCCATCTGCAAAAGGGACACGCCGTCGCGTTCGCGGACCTCGACAACGACGGCGACCAGGACGTGTTCGAGCAGATGGGAGGAGCTTTTCCAGGCGATCGCTTCGGGAACGCGTTGTACGAAAACCCGGGGTTCGGGAACCGCTGGATCACGGTCAAGCTCGAGGGGGTCCGCTCGAACCGCTCGGCGATCGGGGCCCGCATCCGGGTGATCGTGGCCGGGGCGGCGGGGGAGGAGTCGCGCTCGATCTATCGCCACGTGAACAGCGGGGGGAGCTTCGGGGCCAACCCGCTTCGCCAGACGATCGGCCTGGGCGACGCGACGCGGATCGAGCGGATCGAGGTGTTCTGGCCCGCCACCGGTCTTACCCAGACGTTCGCCGACGTCCCGCTCGATTCCGGTCTCCACATCGTCGAGGGAGAGGACGCCTACTCGACGCTCGGGCTCACCGCGCTCGCCTTCGGTTCGGCCGAGTGACTGCCCACGGCATGCGCGCCGTCCTTTGGCTCCCCACCGGACTCGCGGCCCTGGGGCTGGCGGGTTGCGCGGGAGAGCCGGCCGCACCGACCCCGTCGAGCGAGACGCCCCCGACGGAAGTCGCCGGCCCCCCGCCGTTCCGGGAGGTCGCGGCCAGCACCGGGCTCGAGTTCACTCACACCATCGGCGCGTCGGGTAAGTACTACCTACCCGAGATTATGGGAGCCGGGGTTGCGCTCGTCGACTTCGACGGCGATGGCGACCTGGACGTCTATCTGCTGCAGGGGACCCGACTCGATTCGACCGAGGCCGATGAGGCCCCGGCGGCGCCGGACGGCAGTGCCGGGCATCGTCTGTTCCGGAACGAGCTGACCGAGTCTGGACGCCTTGGCTTCGTCGACGTCACCGCTGACGCGGGGGTGGGGCTCACGGAGTACGGGATGGGCGTGGCGGTCGGCGACATCGATAATGATGGCGATCCCGACCTCTACGTCACGGCCTTCGGGTCCAACGTGCTCTACCGGAACGACGGCGACGGCTCGTTCACCGACATCACCGACGCCGCGGGGGTCGACGACCAGCGCTGGAGCGCCAGCGCGTCGTTCCTGGACTATGACCGGGACGGACGGCTCGACCTGTTCGTGACGAACTATGTCGACTTCGCCCTGCTCGACAACACCGAGTGCTACGGGGTGGAGGGGAAGCGCGACTACTGCAATCCGCTCTCGTTCTCGCCGGTCCCAGACCGACTGTTCCGCAACGCGGGGGACGGCACGTTCAACGACGTCTCCGGCAACGCCGGCATCCAGCAGGCGTTCGGGAGCGGTCTGGGCGTGGTCGCCGCCGACTTCAACGGCGACGACTGGCCCGACATCTATGTGGCCAACGACGGCAACGCGAATCAACTCTGGCGGAACAACCAGGACGGGACCTTCACCGATGTCGCTCTGCTCTCGGGCACGGCCTACAACGCCAGTGGCGACGCCGAAGGCGGGATGGGCGCGACGGCGGGTGACGTCGACGGTGACGGCGATGAGGACCTCTTCGTGTCACATCTGGACGAGGAGACCAACACCCTCTACCTGAACGGCAGGGAAGGCGCGTTCCGCGACGGCACGCTGCGTTCCGGGCTGGGCGCGGCCAGCGTCGGCTATACCGGGTTCGGCGCCCGGTGGTTCGACTACGACCAGGACGGGTGGCTGGACCTGTTCGTGGCCAACGGCGCGGTGAGCAACATCGAGTCACTTCGAGATGCACCGTATCCGTTCCAGCAGCGCAACCAGCTGTTTCGTGGCCTTGGCGACGGCCGGCTCGACGAAGTCCGCGGCGACCCGGGTTCGGCCATCGAGCTCGTGGAGGTCTCGCGGGGCGCCGCCTTCGGCGACATCGACAACGATGGCGACGTCGATATCATCGTCTCGAACAACAACGGCCCGGTGCGGTTGTTGCTCAACGAGGCCGGGACGCCGGGTGGTTCGCTGAGTGTCCATCTCGAGGGTACCGACAGCAACCGTGACGGTCTCGGGGCCAGGGTCGCCCTGCTACGGATCGGGGGCGATCCCATCTGGCGCCGCGCGCATCGGGATGGCAGCTATCTGAGCGCCAGCGATCCTCGGGTCCTCTTCGGACTGGGCGCGGAGGGCCACGCGGCCGTCGAAGGCCTGGGAGTGGTCTGGCCGGACGGGCAGCGTGAGCGCTGGGGGCGTGACGCCCTTGAGGCTGGCGCCGTTCGGCTGCGTCAGGGGACCGGAGCTCCCTGGGCGCTCGGAACCTGAACGGCGGGCGGGCCGCGACAGTTACACTGGATATCGTGTCTGGGAAACGACGGAAGAAACCGGCCCCTCGTTCGCGACGACGCGGGGGGCACGAGAAGGCTCGGACGACGCCTGCCGCGTCGGGCGGGTCCGCCGGTGCATCCAGGCGAGCGGTCTCTGGCGCGGTCGTGGGCGGGCTGCTGCTCTTGATCGCGATCGGGGCCGGACAATTCTGGCTGTCAAGCGACGACTCGCCGCCGACGCTCGAGCCCGGCCCGGCCGAGCCGGTCCCGCCGGCAGTGGTTCCCGAGCCGGCGTCGACAGCGGCGGCGCCACCGCCCGTCAGCCCGACGCCGCAGCCGTCGCCGCCAATCGAGAACCCGGTGCTGGTCATGGACCCCTGGGAGCGCTATGTCTCCGACCAGCTTCTCGGCAAGGTGCTCCTCCCGGAGCCAGCCGAGGCGTCGGCCGTGGGCGGCGGCATCGGTTCGGCCGGGTTCGTGGGGCCGCAGACCTGCGCCGAATGCCATCCCGGCCGCTATGACGGGTTCATCGAGACGTCTCACTATCAGTCCTCTCAGATGGCCTCGACCGAGACGGTCATGGGGGACTTCGAGGCCCCGAGCAATCAGGTGGCGACGCGGATCCAGCGGTTGGGCTACCGGATGGACACCCGTCCCGACGGCCTCTATCAGACGGTCGTCGTCGACGGCCGAGACGTCCACTCCGAGCGGATGGACATCGTTGTCGGGTCAGGCAAGATCGGGCAGAGCTACCTGTACTGGAGGAACGACGAGCTGTTTCAGCTGCCGATGTCCTATCTCACGACGCCGGATTCGTGGATGAACAGTCCCGGCTATCCGGACGGGATGGCCGATTTCAAGCGGCCGGTGGTCGGCGGCTGCCTCCAGTGCCACTCGACCTGGTTCGAGGCCCGCAGCGCCGATCTGATGAATCACCGGTTCCTCTCCGACGGGGTGGTCCTGGGGGTGACCTGCGAGCGCTGCCACGGCCCGGGCGAGGAACACGTCGCCTATCATCGGGCCCAGCCCGAAGCCCGCGCGGCCCGGCACATCGTCCACCCGGGGCGATTGTCGAATGAACGCCTGACCGACATCTGCCGGCAATGTCACGGCGGCCTCGCCTCACCGACCCGGGCGCCCTTCTCGTTCCGCCCCGGTGAGTCCCTGGCCGACTACATCGAACCTCCTCCCGGCCGGCCGGGCATTCACACCAACAACCAGATGCAGCAGCTGAGCCTCAGCGAGTGTTTCCAGCAAAGCGCGGACATGTCCTGCATCACCTGCCACAATCCGCACCAGAACGAACGTGGCAATGACGCGCTGTTCTCTCTCCGTTGCCAGCAGTGTCACGAATCTGCTGAGCACCCGCTGGAGCCGACGATCGGTGCGGCGGCGCTGGGCGAGAACTGTACGCAGTGCCACATGCCGAGGAGCCCGTTGCTCGAGACGCCGTTGCGGTCGCGTGATGGCGTGGTGTTTCCGGAGATGGTCGATCACTTCATCCGGACCGGCGTCAGCGACCGGGACCTGGAAGCGCGGCTAGCGGCCCAGTAGCAGGTCGTCGACCAGGCCGGTGGCGGCCCGCAGGGCGAAACGGATATCCCGCTGGTTGTCCTTGTCGAGCCGCATCTTCAGCGCGCCTGCCGGCAGGGCGGGAGAGCGGAGCGCCAGCCAGTGCGAGTGAGGGCGCACGCCGACGATGCCGCCCCAGCGTGAGCCTTCCTCGGTCGAATAGACCAGCGCCGTGACCTCTGCGATCGGGATGATCGCGTAGACGGCTCGTTCGGCTCCCCGCTTCTCGTCGACAACGCGGATCTCTCCGGCGTCGGCGTCGATTTCGAGACGCGCGTCCCGCTTCTTCTCATCGCCGTCCTCGTTGGTCACGAAGACGTCGACCTTCCGGAACTCCTGGACATCAGCGGCGTCGAGCGCCGGCGCGGCGAGCAACAGGAGAATGACAAGCGTGAGAAATCGACCCTGCATCTGGATACTCCTAGCCTCATTGTATGACCGCCGCTCCACGGTCGGCGAATAACACGGCGCAAGTAAGTAAATGCTTACTTGTGTCCATGAACGGAGATAGACTTTGGTCATGCACGTCTCTGCTCTTCGAGCGTTCTCGCTGGTGCTTCTGGCGAATGTTGCCGCGGCGCAGTCCTTCGAACAGGACCTCCGACCACTGGTGCACGATTCGTGTGTGCGGTGCCACGGCGTCCGCACGGTCACGCCGCTGAACCTGATCGACCTCGACTATGACCTGACCGATCACGAGACCTTCGCGACCTGGGAGAAGGTCTACGAGCGGCTAGAGCGGGGTGAGATGCCGCCCGACACTGCCCCCCAGCCGGATCAGGCGCTGGTCGATGACGCGTTGTCCTCGCTCGGGACGGCGTTGACCGACGCCAATCTGTCAGCGCGCGGTGGTCAGCGGACCCCGCTACGGAGGCTCACGCGGCTCGAGTACGGCTTTACCATTGCCGACCTCCTCGGGGTTGACGATGAGCTTGGCGCGCAGCTGTCGCAGCTGCTACCGGCCGAGGCCGACTCGGGCGGGTTCGACACCGTGGCCGCCAATCAGGCGATGTCGCCGCTCCACGTGCAGAGCTATCTCGCCGCCGCCGATGCCGCGCTCGATGCGGCGCTCCAGGTCGGCGCGCCGCCGCCGATCGAGGCACGCTTTCGGGACTACCGGCAGTCCGACTACCTGGCGCTGCTCGAGGGATGCGATTTCCTGGCCTGTGGCGCGATCCGGCAGCTCGACGACGCCTACGTCACCTTCTCCGAGACGGCCTCCACCTTCTCGTTCCACACCGGCTGGGCCTCCGAGTTGATCGAGATCCCGGTGCCAGGGCGATATCGGGTCACGGTCGAGGCGTATCCGTTCCAGGCGGACACGGTGGTGACGCTGGCGCTCTATCAAGGCCGTCTGGTGGCGGTGAACGCCGCCATGAACCGGTTGATCGCCACTATGGATCTGGTCGGGGATGAGACCCAGACCTTGGAAGTGACGCCGTTCCTCTATCCCGGGGACCTCATCGCCCCGGTGCCCTTCGACAACGAGCCGCCACCAGGAGACCGGCCCGAGAACTACTTCGTCCCGGAGCGGCACGTCCGGGACTACGAGGGCGAAGGTATCGCCTTGAAGTCAATCACGATCGACGGGCCGCTCTACGACTCCTGGCCGCCGCCCAGTACCCACGCCCTGCTGCCCGGGATTGCGTTCGACGCCGACCACAACGTCGTGCTGTCGAAGACGCCCTACGAGCATGTGGTCGACGTCGTGGCGCGGTTCGCGCCGCGCGCCTTCCGCCGACCGCTGGCCGAGGGCGAGCTGGAGGCGTATGCGAGCCTGGCCGAGCCGCTGCTGGCCGAAGGTCGCCCGTTCGTCGACGTGGTGCGGGTGCCGCTGCGGGCCATCCTCAGTGCCCCGGCGTTTCTGTTCCACGGCCAGGCCGGAGCCACCGGCGGGCTCGACGACTTCGAGCTGGCCACGCGGCTGTCCTACTTCCTGTGGCGCAGCCAGCCAGACGAGGCGCTGTTCGAGCTGGCGAGCGCGGGGCGGCTGTCTGACCCGGACATACTGTCTGAGCAGGTCGAACGGATGCTGGACGATCCGAAGGCCGAGCGGTTCGTGCACGACTTTGCCGGCCAGGCGCTCCGGCTGAACGAGCTGCGAGCGACCAGCCCGGACCCCGGTCTCTATCCGGAGTACGACGACCGATTGGGACAGGCGATGGAGTGGGAGACCAGGCTCTTCCTGGCCGAGGTCATCGCCACTGACGAGGGGGTGGACAGCCTCATCGACGCGGACTTCACGTTCTTGAACCGTCGGCTGGCCGAGCACTACGGTGTCGAAGAGGTCGCCGGGACTCACATGCGCCGGGTGACGTTAACGGACGAGAGCCCACGGGGCGGCTTGCTGACTCAGGCTGCCATCCACAAGATCACGGCCAACGGCACGACGACCTCGCCGATCCCGAGGGGGAACTTCGTCCTCTCGAATCTTCTGGGGCGCCCGGCGCCACCTCCACCCGAGGCGGTGGGCGCGCTCGAGCCGGACACCCGGGGCACCACGACCATTCGCGAGCAGCTCGACGCGCATCGGAACTCCCCGGTCTGCGCGAGCTGTCATCGCAGCATCGACCCGCCGGGATTCGCCCTGGAGTCGTTCGACCCGATCGGCGGGTTCCGCACCCACTACCGGGTGTCCGGTGGGCCTGACATCGATGTCGGTGGGGGGAACATCGAGCCGGCGCCGTACGCCGAGGGGCCCGCCGTCGATGCGAGCGGCGTCACTCCGGGTGGTGGTGCGTTCACCGGCCTCGAGGAATACAAGGCGCTCCTGCTCGAGACCGAGCTCGACGCCGTGGCCAGGCACCTGGCGTCGCAGCTGTTCGTGTTCTCGACTGGCGCGGACGTCGAGTTTGCCGACCGATCTTCGATCGACGCGGTGGTCGACGCCGGTCGTGCCGCCCAGCATCCCGTAAGGACGATGATTCACTGGGTGGTCGGCAGCGACCTGTTCCGTCAGCGATAATGTTGGTTCCGTATGGCGGGACTTCAGTCCCGCCGGCAGGAGATACCATGATGGTCCACCGTTCGATCCTGGCGGCTCTGGTCCTGGCTCCGGCCTTGGCGTCCGCCCAGTCGCTTGCCGAGGACGTTCGCCCGCTGCTGAGAGACTCCTGCGCGCGGTGTCACGGTGTCCGCACGGTCACGCCGCTGAACCTGGTCAATCTCGGCGTCGACCTGACTGACCACGAGACGTTCCAAGCTTGGGAGAAGGTCTACGATCGGCTCTCCCGCGGCGAGATGCCGCCGGCCTCGGCGCCGCCGGCCGATGGCCAGCAGGTTGACGCCGCGCTTGCCGCGCTGAAGGACGCGCTGACCAACGCGAGTCTGGCCGAGCGAGGCGAGCAGCGCACACCGCTGCGCCGGCTCACCCGGCTGGAGTACGCCTACACCATCCAGGACCTGCTCGGACTCGACGAGGCCATCGCCTCAGATCTCAGCCAGACGCTGCCGGCCGAGGCCGATTCCGGCGGGTTCGACACGGTGGCCGCCAACCAGAGCATGTCGCCGCTCCACATCCAGTCGTATCTGGAGGTGGCCGATCGCGCGCTCGACACCGCGCTCGCCGTGGGGCCGGCGCCCCCCGTCGACACCTACGTGGTCGACTATGCGAGCTCCCGCAATCTCTACGGCATCAGTCGGGCCAAAGGGCTGGGGCTCGGGGTGGTGAAGGAGCTCGACGATGGCTACGCGATGTTCTTCGACGTGGGGAGCTACATCTTCCACAGCGTGACCGAGGGCGTTGCCATTCCTTATCCGGGCCGGTACCGGGTGACGGCCGAGGCCTACCCGTATCAGGCGGACGAGCCGCTCAACCTGATGGTCTACCGGGGGCGGATGTCCGGTCAGGCCGCCTCCCTGGACGAGATGGTCGGCACGTTCGACCTGACGGGGCCCCGGACCATCGAGCTCACGCCGTTCCTCCGGCCGGGGGAGCTCGTCAGCTTCTCGCCCGGCGACCTCGACACCCGGCTCGACGGGCTGAGCGAGGAGGAGCGCGGGCCCTACCCGCCCGAGGACCCGTTCGACGGCTGGGGCGGGATGCACGGCTTTCCCGGGAGCGGCATCGTCCTCAAGACGATGACCATCGAGGGGCCGTTGCTCGACGACTGGCCGGCGCCGAACACCCGGGCGCTGCTGACCGGGATCGAGTTCGACCAGGAGGGCCAGCCACGGCTCACCCGGTCACCCGACGAACATCTGGCCGACATCGTGTTGGCGTTCGCGCCCCGCGCGTTCCGACGGCCGCTCGAAGATGGCGAGCTCGACGCCTATCTCGACCTTGGTCGTCCCTTGCTGGCCGAGGGGCGTCCGTTTCTCGAGGCGGTGCGGGTGGCGCTGCGTGCGGTGCTGAGCGCCCCGTCGTTCCTATATCACGCGGGCGCGCCCGGCCAGCTGGACGAGTTCAGCCTCGCAACCCGGCTGTCCTACTTCCTCTGGCGCAGCATGCCGGACGCGGAGCTCTTCGGCGCGGCCAGTGAGGGCCGACTCTCTCGGCCCGACACGCTGGCGGCCCAGGTCGACCGGATGCTCGACGACCCGAAGGCCGAGCGCTTCACCCGGGACTTCGCGGGGCAGGCGTTTCGGCTCTACGAGCTGTCGGCCACGAGCCCCGATCCCGGTCTCTATCCGGAGTTCGACGACCGGTTGGCTCGAGCCATGGCCCGGGAAACCGAGCTCTTCCTGGCGGAGCTCATCGACGAGAACCTGGAGGTAGGGCAGCTGATCGACGCCGACTTCACGTTCCTCAATCGTCGACTGGCCGAGCACTACGACATCGATGGCGTGGCGGGCGAGCGGATGCGTCGGGTGACGCTGCCGACCGACAGTCCCCGCGGCGGGCTGCTCACCCAGGCGAGCGTCCACAAGATTACGGCCAACGGCACCACGACCTCGCCGATACCACGCGGTAACTTCGTGCTGTCGAACTTGCTCGGACGGCCCGCGCCGCCTCCGCCCGCCGAGGTCGGCGCGCTCGAGCCGGACACACGCGGCACCACCACCATCCGCGAGCAGCTGGATGCGCATCGCACCAGCCCGGTGTGCGCCAACTGTCACCGGGTCATCGATCCGCCAGGGTTCGCCCTGGAGGCGTTCGATCCGATCGGACAGTTCCGGACGCGGTATCGCGTGTCGGGCGGGGAGAATGTCGCCGGCGAGTTCAAGCTGTCGGTGCCGGCGCCCTTCACCGCGGGGGGCGAGGTTGACCCCAGCGGAGTGACCCCCGATGGCGACCCGTTCGCCGGCATCGCGGACTACAAGCGCCTGCTCCTCGAGAACGAGGTCGACCAGGTGGCCCGTCATCTCGCATCTAGCCTGCTGGTCTTCGGCACCGGCGCCGAGCTGGCGTTCGCCGACCGCGACGTCGTCGAGGCGATCGTGGCCCGGGGCCGCGACGATGGGCACCCGGTGCGCGACATCGTCCACCAGGTCGTCCTGAGCGACCTGTTTCGTCGCCGGTAGGCCAGGCTCACCGCACGGAGAGCGTGGCCCGGTCACCCGCCCCTCATCGATCCCCTGGCCGCTTGGCTCGGCGTTTCTCGCGTACGTGAACATGGGGGTGGTGTGTATCCGCCCGATCAGGAGGATGTGATCTGACCAGATGGCCGGCCGTCGTGACATCCATCACCACGGCGAGATGTAAGCAGCTGAAGCCGATCCTGGAGCGCGCGCTCGAGCTGGCGGTGGACCAACGCGCGGAGTTCGTGGCTCGCGCCGCTGGCGACGACGTCGTGCTTCGCCGGGAGCTCGAGGCGCTGCTCGAGGGAGCCGAGCGTGCGGCCTTCCTCGATCGCTGGCCCGAACGGGTTCCGTCGGTCGACCCGAGTGGCGTGAGGTTCGAGGCCACGACGACCCACAAGGTGGGCGGAGTCGTGCCGGCTGCCCAGTAGGCCAGCCCGGCCGCGAGCATGCTGCTCAGCCTCAGCAGCGACAGCTGGTCGAATGAGACCCACCCCGGGAGTCGTCTGGCGATCCAGATCAATACGCGTTTCTCGCCCGCGGCCAGCACGCTCCCGTGCTCCCGTCGGTGTCCACTGTGTTTCGTTCCAGTCATGTGCATCTCCTTGTCCGCGCCTTGTCTAGGGAGTGCGCAGGAAACGGCAGAAGCGGCTCATGGGTGGAGCCGGCGCCCAGCGCCGGAGCTGTCAGACGTGGTACGATCGGTATCCGCGACGAAAAACCAAGACGCACGACATGACGAGATTGCAACCAACGGCGTTGGCGGCCGTCTGCCTGCTGGGCATCACCGCGGAGCCGACCGTGGCCCAGTCTTTCGAAGACGACGTCCGGCCGCTGGTCAGAGAGTCCTGCGTCCGCTGCCACGGCGTTCGCACGGTCACCCCACTCAACCTCGTCGACCTCGATGACGACCTGTCGGATCCCCAGACGTTCAAGACCTGGGAGAAGGTGTACGAGCGGCTCGAGCGTGGCGAGATGCCACCGGCCGAGGCGCCTCGTCCGGACGCGGCGTCGGTTGACTCGGCCCTCCGCTCGCTGGGCCAGGCGCTCTCGGCGGCCAGTCTGGCCGCACGTGGCGAGCAGCGGGGGCCGCTGCGCCGGCTGACTCGCCTCGAGTACGCGCACACGGTGTCGGACCTGCTCGGGGTCGACCCCGAGATCGGGGCTGAGCTGTCGATGACCCTGCCGGCCGAGGCCGATTCGGGAGGCTTCGACACGGTCGCGGCGAACCAGAGCATGTCGCCGCTCCACGTCCGGAGCTACCTGGCGGCGGCCGACGAAGTGCTGGACGCCGCGCTCGTCACCGGACCGCCGCCGCCGGTCGAGCGGTATGAGATCGACTACGCGACGTCCGAGCGTCTCTATCGTCACAGCCAGGCGATCGCGCTCGGCCAGGGGATGGCGCGCCAGCTCGACGACGCCTATGTGGCGTTCTTCGACTACGGGGCGACCTTCACGTTCCACAGCGAGTCGGAGGGCGTCTCGATCCCCTACCCCGGCCGTTACCGCGTCAGTGTCGAGGCCTACCGCTACCAGGCCGAGACCCCGGTGGCCCTGAAGATCTACCGGGGGATGAAGGCTGGGATCGCCGCCACCCTCAATGACCTGATCGGCTGGTTCGACCTCACCGACGACGAGACCGTCACGGTCGAGGTCACGCCGTTCCTGCGTCCCGGCCACCTCATCGGGATCGCGCCGGCCGACGCCGACGGCGACGATGACCCGGCGCTCGACTTCGAAGATCGGTCGAAGGGCTACTACGAGGTGCTCAAGACCTACGAAGGCGAAGGCATCGCCTTCAAGGGGATGACGATCGAAGGGCCGCTGCTGGATAGCTGGCCGCCGCCGAGCACGCGGCAGCTTCTTCCCGGGGTGGGGTTCGATCAGGATGGCTACGTCCAGCTGTCGAAGGTGCCCTTCGATCACGTGGTCGATGCGGTGAGCGCATTCGCGCCCCGCGCGTTCCGTCGCCCGGTCGACGACGACGAGGTGATGACCTACGCTGCGCTGGCCCGTCCGGTGCTCGAGGCTGGTCGTCCCTTCATCGAGGCGGTGCGGGTGCCGTTGCGGGCGATGCTCAGCGCACCCTCGTTTCTGTATCTGAGCGGCGAGTCCGCCTCGCCACGGCTCGACGACATCGAGCTGGCGTCGCGCTTGTCGTACTTTTTGTGGCGCAGTCACCCCGACCGTCAGCTGCTCGAGCTCTCGGCAGATGGCCGGCTTGGCGAGCCGGCGGTGCTGAGGGACGAGGTCGACCGGATGCTGGATGACCCGCGCTCACGGCGATTCGTGGACGACTTCCTTGGGCAGGCGTTCCGTCTCTACGAGATGACCGCCACCAATCCTGATCCGGGGCTCTATCCAGAGTTCGACGATCGGCTCGGGCAGGCGATGCTCGCCGAGACCCAGCTGTTTCTCTCCGAGCTGATTGCCGAGGACCTGAGCACGTCCAACCTGATCGACGCCGACTTTACCTTCGTCAACCGTCCGCTCGCCGAGCACTACGGGCTGCCGGGGATCCTGGGCACCAGGATGCGGAAGGTGGCGCTGCCCCTCGACAGCCCCCGCGGCGGCCTGCTCGGTCAGGCGAGTGTCCTCAAGATCACGGCCAACGGCACGAACACTTCACCGATTCCGCGGGGCAACTTCGTCCTGACCAATCTGCTCGGTCGTCCCGCGCCGCCGCCGCCGGCCGAGGTCGGTGCGCTGGAGCCAGATACGCGAGGCACCACCACCATTCGCGAGCAGCTCGACGCGCACCGGAAGAGCCCGACCTGCGCCAACTGTCACCGGATGATTGACCCGCCCGGGTTC
>MDTE01081670.1_pt1 | contig 21692 bp, 21 predicted proteins | sample 811231 | NCBI WGS metagenome assembly MDTE01 (sample SAMN05326651, study PRJNA326480) | marine metagenome | isolation source: seawater | place: Indian Ocean: Red Sea | collected 2010
GTAGGAACTTCTGTTGCCCGGTGCCCCAAACCGCGCTATCCTAGAAACTAGGCAGCAAGTGCTAAATTTTCGTTAGCGTTTATTATATTAGCCCGATAACGGTGGTACAATACCGAGCAAAGTCTTTATCTTTGGTTAAACGTCGAGCCTATTTCGCCCCCATATAAAACTTATAATGGTGGAGGCGCGGGGTACCGCCCCCCGGTCCGTATAACTTATTACACAAAGCATTTATTGCTATAGTTGTAAAAAACAACTTTACCATTATAAATCATATTATGATTAAAGCAATTATGGCTGTTGATGACAAGGGAGGAGTTAGCAAAAATGGAAGCATGCCTTGGCCAAAAAATGTATCAGATCTAAAATGGTTTAAAAACCATACTTTAAATAATTTAGTTATAATGGGTAGAATGACATGGATTGATCCTCTAATGCCTTCACCTTTAAAAAATAGAATAAACGTTTTGATCACAAATCAAGAAATAAAAAAATATCCAGGTGCTCAAGAGTATATTTCTGGTGACTTAGTTAATGAAATTAAATCTTTATCAAAAAAATATGATGAATATAAGAAATTTGTAATAGGAGGCCCAAAAATTCTTGAACAATTATTTGAATTAGTTGACGAATTTTATTTAACCAGAATATATGGTGATTATAATTGTGATAAATTTGTAAACTTAGACATGATTAATAATTCTATGGATTTAAAGGAAAAAATAAATAATGGTAATTCATGCCATTTTGAAATTTGGAAAAGATGAAACAATATTTAGAATCCCTTAAACATTGCTATCAAAACGGAACTGATGTTGACAGTAGAGCTGGCAAAGTTAGAAAAATATTTGGTTATCAAATGAGGTTTAATTTAAATGAAGGTTTTCCAGCTATGACTACAAAAAAATTAGCTTGGAAATCAGTTACATCTGAACTAATTTGGTTTCTAGAAGGCTCAGATGATGAAAGACGTCTTGCAGAAATTTTATATGAAGATGATCGAAAAAATTTATCAAGCAAAAAAACTATATGGTCACTAAATGCAGATTCGAGTTATTGGAAAAAAAATGCAAAATTTGAAGGTGATGTTGGAAGAATTTATGGTGTTCAATGGCGTGATTTTCAAGGTGTTGATCAGATAGTTAATTTAATCAAAGGAATAAAAGAAAATCCCAACAGCAGAAGGCATATATTATCTGCTTGGAATCCTGCAGAGATTAATCAGATGTCATTACCTCCTTGTCACGCTTTTTCACAATTTTATGTAGTAGATGCAAAATTAAGTTGTCAACTTTACCAAAGATCCTGTGATATGTTTTTAGGAGTTCCATTTAATATTGCAAGTTATAGTTTATTGACTCATTTGATTGCTAAAGAATGTAATTTAGGTGTAGGCGAATTTATTCACACACTTGGTGATTTCCATATTTATCATGAGCATTTTGATCAAGTTTTAATCCAATTGAATAGAGTTCCAAAAAAACTACCGCAACTAAGTTTTTTAAAAAAAAATATATTTGATTATAATATTAATGATTTTCAATTATTAAATTACGATCCCTATCCAACTATTAAAGCTAAAATGAATGTTTAATTATTTTATTAATTTTTATTTTGAATTTTTTCAGCAATTGAAAGAAAAATTTTAGATATATTTCCTTCAATATCTGAAACACATGAAGGAATGCCTTCATCAGATCGTATTCTTAAGTTGATATCAATTGGAAGCTCACCTAAGAATGGAATATTATTTTTATTTGATTCTTTTTTTACTCCGCCACTTGAAAAAATTTTGTGTTTTTGATTGCAATTTTCACATATAAAATAACTCATATTTTCAACAATCCCTAAAAGGGGAACATTAACTTTGTTAAACATATTAATACCTTTTCTGACATCAATCAGAGCAACATCTTGGGGCGTTGAAACTATTATAGCGCCTGTTAGTTTCGAATTTTGTGCAAGAGTTAATTGAGCATCTCCAGTACCAGGTGGTAAATCAATAATTAAATAATCTAAAGATCCCCACTCAACGCCATTAAACATTTGTTCTAAAGCTTTCATTACCATTGGACCTCTCCATATAGCAGGGGTATCAACATCTATTAAAAATCCAATGGACATGCATTTAATATCAAAGTTAACAAGAGGAATAAGTTTTTTAAACTCATTAGTTTTAGGCTTGTCTGAAATACCCATCATTCTAGGAATACTAGGTCCATAAATATCAGCATCTAAAATTCCAACGTTGTTACCAATTTCTTTCAGAGCTAATGCAAAATTAACTGCAAATGTAGATTTGCCAACCCCGCCCTTACCACTTGCAATTGCTATAATCTTTTTTGCATTAATATTAAATTTTTTCTCTTTAGAAGTTTCAACTTTTTTTTCTGATTCTGAAGTCAACACAACGTTTACTGAAAATATCCCCTCAATATCTTGAACTATCTTTTTTATCTCTTCTATTAATTTAGAGTACAATAACTCTTGATTTTGTTTAATAGCTATACTGATATTAACATTGCCGTTTTTGTAAGCTATATCAACATTATTTCCTGAATGCCACGGACTATTTGTTATAGGATCCTTTAAATCCCTGGTATTCTCATAAATATTTTGTATTAATTTCTCATTCATACTTGATTTATTGTAATTTATTCAAATATAACTTAAATAAAATAGGTTTTGATGTTAATAGCAAAAAAAAAATATAAATATATCAAATATTTCTCATGAACTGGAAAAATGACAATAATGGGCCTTGGGGAAACGGAGGCAATAATCCTTGGGGACAAGGCGGCTCAAATAATAGAGATTTTGAAGACTCCATTAAAAAAGCTAGAGAAAGATTTGGTAAATTTAATCTTGGAAGCCCAAAAAACTTTTCTCTAATTGCTATTATATTAATCTTGCTATGGCTTGCTACAGGTTTTTATCGTGTAGAACCTGATGAACAAGGTATTGAACTTTTGTTTGGCAAATGGAATGAGACTACCACCCAACCTGGACTTCATTATTTTTTTCCTAGACCTATAGGGGAAACAATAACTCCCAAAGTTGAAGTTATTAGAAAAATTAATGTAGGTTATAGAACTGCCACTGATCTTGGATTTTCATCAAATTCAAATGCAGAAAGACAAGTTAACGAGGAAAGTTTGATGTTAACAGGTGATCAGAATATTGCTGATGTTCAGTTTACTGTTTTATTTAAAATAAAAGATGCTGGTAAATTTTTATTTAATTTAAGAAATCCTGAGTTAACAGTTAAAGATATGGCAGAGAGTGTTATGAGAGAAGTTGTTGGTCAAAGAGATCTCCAATTTTTATTAACAGAAGGAAGACAAGAAGTTGAGCAAGTAGTAAGGGTATCTCTGCAAGATATTTTAGATTTCTATCAAAGTGGTGTATTAATTCAATCTATTCAATTACAAAGTGTTGATCCACCAGATCAAGTGATCGATGCATTTGATGAAGTTCAAAGAGCGCGTCAAGATAAAGAAAGACTTGTTAATGAAGCTAATTCTTATTTAAACAGGACAGTTCCAACTGCTAGAGGTGAAGCTGCGAAACTAATACAAGAAGCTACTGCCTATAAAGAACAAGTTGTGAAACAAGCAGAAGGTGTAGCGCAAAATTTTATAGATGTTTATAATAGCTATAAGGAAGCTCCAGAAGTAACTAAAAGAAGAATATTATTGGAAACATTAGGTACTGTTTTAGAAGGCCCTAATAAAATTATTTTAGATGGTGGAGAGGGTCAGAATGGGGTAGTTCCCTATCTTCCTTTAAACGAATTAAAAAAAGGTAATAATTAATGAGATTTTCACCAAGAAATATTGTTATAATTTTAATATTATTTGTTTTATTTTTAACATTTACAGGAGCGCTTTTTACAGTAAATGAAAGAAATCAAGCAATAGTCCTTCAATTTGGTGAACCAAGACAGGTAATAACAGAACCTGGTTTAAGATTTAAAATACCTTTCATCCAAGATGCAGTTTACTTAGACAGAAGAATGCTAAATCTTGATCCTCAGCCAGAAGAAATGATATTATCAGATCAAAAAAGAATAATTGTAGATTCATTTGCAAGGTATAAAATTATTGATCCACTTAAATTTTTTCAAACTGTGAGAAACGAACCTACCTTTTCCGATAGATTTGGAAGAATTTTAAATGCAGCAGTAAGAGGCGTTATTGCGCAGTATCCTCTTACCTCCTTATTAAGTGAAGAAAGGACTAATATTATGAGTTCTATTCAATCTCAGGTCAAAAACAATGAAGCAAATTATGGCGTAGAAATAATTGATATTCGTATAGGGAGAACTGATTTAACAGAACAAGTATCAAATAATGTGTTTCAAAGAATGCGTTCAGAAAGAGAAAAAGAAGCAAATCTTTTAAGAGCTGAGGGAGAAGAATTATCAAAGGAAATCAAGGCTTCTGCTGATAGACAAAAAACAGTTATTTTGGCTGATGCTGAAAGAATATCATCTATTTTGAGAGGTGAGGGAGATGCTGGAAAAAATAAGATTCTTGGAGACGCTTATGGATTAGATCAAGAATTTTTTGACTTTTTAAGAACAATGCAAGCCTGCAAAGAGACTTTTGGTGATACAGAGATGTCTATGGTTATAGTGCCTGGTCAGGTTTGTGAAAAATTTTTTGGAGAAATTGGATCAGATTAAATAATGTTAAAATTTGTCCTATTGGCTATTGGATTAATTTTAATTTTTGAAGGTTTAGTTTATTTTTTTTTTGCATCAAAAATCAATCTTATACTAAAAATGATAGAATCATATTCAGCAGATAAGATTAAGTTTTTTTCAACTTTATCAGTTCTTTTTGGATCAATTTTAATATATTTTACGTTTAGAATTTATGAATTTAATTAAATCAATCAACATATATGTAACTATTTTATTTTTTTTTAGTTTTTTTTCAAACTCTAATGCTCAAAATGTCACTGATAGCTTTGCAGATTTAGTTGAAGGTCTTGTCCCTGGAGTTGTAAGTATTGCTTCAAAAACAATAATAAAAAATGATTATGAACAACAAATGCCTAGATTTCCTGAGGGATCTCCCTTTGACGAATTTTTTAAAGATTATTTTGAAAGAGAAAACCCTCAATCACCTTCACAAAGACCAATGATGGGATTAGGATCAGGTTTTATTATTGATGAATCTGGAATTGTAGTAACTAATAATCATGTTATTGAAGGTGCGGATGAAATAAGCATTATAATGCATGATCAAACAAAATTTACCGCGGTATTACTTGGAAGAGATCCAAAAGCAGATTTAGCAGTTTTAAAATTTGACCCTGAGGGTAAAAAAATTCAGAGTTTAAAATGGGGAGACTCAGATAAAGCAAGAGTGGGTGATTGGACAATAGCTATAGGTAATCCCCTTGGATTGGGGGGTACAGTTACTGCTGGAATTGTTTCTGCAATTTCTAGAGATATTGGAAATGGTCCTTATGTAAAATTTATTCAAACAGATGCTTCAATTAATAGAGGTAATTCTGGTGGGCCTTTATTTAATATCAATGGAGAAGTTATAGGAATAAATACTGCTATAATTTCCCAAACTGGAGGAAGTATTGGTTTGGGTTTTGCTATTCCTGTCAATAGTGCAAAAAAAATCATTCAACAATTAAAAGATTTTGGAAGAACAAAAAGGGGATGGCTAGGTGTGCAAATAACTTCTGTTTCTAAAGAAATTGCGGAAAGTCTGAATTTAAAAAATCAAAAGGGTGCCTTTATATCTGTTTTAAATCCGAGTGGGCCAGCAAAGTTAGCAGGTATACAGGAAGGAGATGTTATTTTAAAATTTAATAACATTGAAGTAGAAAAAATGTCTGATTTGCCAAGATTAGTTGCTGAGTCAGACGTAGGGTCTGTTGCAGTAGTAGAAATATGGAGAAAAAATAAGGTTATAACTATAAAAGTTAAGCTCGGAGAATTGCCAGAAGAAACATATGTAGAAAGAAAAAATACTACCAAAGAAAGAGAATATTTAATTGAAAGTTTAAATTTATTAGTTGGATCTTCGTTATCTCAAAAAGGAGTAGTAGTGTTGCAATATGAGGGTGATGCTAATTTAATTAAAGGAGATATAATAACGGAAGTTAATAGAGATAGAATTACCACCGTAGATAGTTTTGTTAATATCGTTGAAGAATTACATAGTACTGGAAGAAACTCCTTACTACTTAAAATTATTCGAGAAAAACAATCATTGTGGGTCACAATAAATTTTGTTAATTAGTTGAACTCAAAAATTATTTTTATTGTAGGACCAACTTGTATTGGTAAGTCAAAATTGGCTTTAAAGTTGGCAAAAAAATTTAGTGCAGAAATTATCAATGCTGATAGCATGCAAGTATATTCAAATTTAAAGATACTTACAGCTAGACCTAATAATTCAGAAATGAAATTAGCAAAACATCATTTATATGGATTTATAGATGGCTCAATAAGATATAACGTTGGAAATTGGTGTAGTGATGTCAGTAATATCCTTAATAATAATAGTGCGACCACATATATAGTTGTTGGAGGAACAGGTATGTACGTTGAAAAATTGATAAATGGCTTAATACAATTACCTAAAATTCCAGAAGCTATAAAGAAAGAATCAGAAATACTTTTATTAAAAGAAGGAAAAAGTAAATTTATAAAAAGAATAGATAAAATAGATTCACAATCTTTAAATAAAATTTCAAAAAATGATACTCTTCGATTAAGGAGAATATGGGAAGTTTATCAGCATACTAATTATACTTTAAGTTATTGGTTAAAGAATCAAAATAAAAAATTTTTAAATAATAAGAAATATATAATTTATTTATTCATGCCAAACAGGGAAGAGATTTATAAAAAGGTAAACAAACGTTTTTTAGAAATGATTAACAATGGTGCAATTGATGAGGTAAAGAGACTTTATAATTTAAAATTAGAGAGTTCTCTTCCAATTATGAGAGCACATGGAGTGCCTGAGATAGCAAATTATTTATTAAATAAAATGACAATTGATGAATGCATAAATAAAAGTCAACAAGTGACAAGAAATTACGTAAAAAGGCAGTTTACGTGGTGGAGGTCCACTAAATTAAAAATACACCAAAGCTTTGATGAATTTCCAGGAGAAATTGACACAAATTTGCTTAATTTTTAAGAAATTTTAACTAAATCATTGATTTTGTTTTATCCACAACCTAAGAGGGCAAAATATGAATAAACCAATGACAGGTGCTGATATTGTTTTGAAATCTCTTATTGATCAGGGGGTTGAAGTAGTTTTTGGATATCCAGGTGGAGCTGTTTTACCTATTTATGATAGTTTGTTTAAACAAAATTCAATCAGACATGTACTTGTTAGGCAAGAAGGTGGCGCCATACATGCTGCTGAAGGATATGCTCGATCATCTGGAAAAGTGGGAGTTGTTTTGGTAACATCAGGACCTGGTGCAACAAATGTTGTTACAGGACTTACAGATGCAATGATGGATAGTGTTCCAATAGTTTGTATCACTGGTCAAGTTCCTCAACATTTAATTGGTAGTGATGCTTTTCAAGAATGCGATACAACAGGAATAACTAGACCATGCACTAAACATAATTATCTAGTTAAAGATGTAAATAATCTTTCTAAGGTTATTCATGAAGCTTTTGTTATTTCTAACAATGGAAGACCAGGCCCGGTCTTGATTGACATACCTAAGGATGTTCAATTTGCAGAAGGAGAGTATTGTGATCCTAAAAAAATATCTATACCAAAACATAGACTATTCAATTCAAGAATTAAAGGCAATGATAAGCAAATTGAAGAAGCTGTTAAATTAATTTCAAAAGCAAAAAAACCCATTTTTTACATTGGTGGAGGAAGTATAAATTCAGGCCCTAAAGCTTCAAAACTAGTAAGAGATTTTATTGAAGAAACAGGATCTCCTGCAACAATGACCTTGATGGGCTTAGGTGTTTTACCCTCATCTAATAAATATTCTTTAGGTATGTTAGGAATGCACGGTATGTATGAAGCTAATTTAGCAATGCACGAATGCGATGTAATGATTAATATTGGTGCAAGATTTGATGATAGAGTAACTGGAAGACTAGATGCTTTTTCGCCAAATTCAAAAAAAATTCATATTGATATAAATGCAAGCAATATCAATAAAAATATTAAAGTTGATATACCTATTGTTGGCGATATTGAAAATATAATGAATCAAATATTAAGCATTTGGAAAGATAAAAATTATTCTGTTAACAAAAAAGATATAGGTAATTGGTGGGAAAAAATAGAAGAGTGGAAAAAAATAGATTGTCTTAAATTTGAGCAAACAGGAGATATTATAAAACCACAGTATGCTATAAAAAGGTTATATGATTTAACTAAGGAAAAAAATACAATAATATCAACTGAAGTAGGTCAGCATCAGATGTGGGCTGCACAATATTACAAATTTGAAGAACCTAATAAATGGCTAACTTCAGGAGGTTTGGGAACAATGGGTTATGGTTTTCCTGCAGCTATAGGAGCTCAAATTGCTAATCCAGATGCTTTAGTTATTGATATTGCAGGAGATGCTTCAATTTTAATGAATATGCAGGAGATGAGTACAGCAGTTCAACACAGGTTACCTGTAAAAATTTTTATTTTAAATAATGAGTATATGGGAATGGTAAGACAATGGCAGGAGTTATTACATGGAGGAAGATATTCAGAGAGTTATACTGATAGTCTCCCAGATTTTGTTAAATTAGCAGAGAGCTATAAAGCAAAAGGTTTAAGAGCTGAAAAAGTTAGTGATTTAGACAATGTAATAAATGAAATGATTGAATCAGATAGAACAGTTATTGCCGATATCTGGGTAGATAAGGAAGAAAATTGCTTTCCTATGATTCAAAGTGGATCAGCTCATAATGAAATGTTATTAAATAAAAATCAAAAGCAAAATAAAGAATCTGCAGAAAAGGGAAAAACATTAGTATGACAAAAGAAACAAATAAATCTGTTTATGATTCTCCTTCTGTAGTTTCTGAAATTAAAAGACATATTTTGACTATTTTAGTTGATAATGAACCAGGAGTTTTGGCTAGGGTAATTGGTATGTTTTCAGGTAGAGGATATAATATTGATAGTTTAAATGTTGCTGAGGTAAGTGATAAACAACACTTGTCTCGTATTACAATTGTTACTCATGGAACAAATCAAGTTTTAAGTCAAATTCAAACTCAACTTTTAAATATAGTACCTGTCCATAGTGTAATAAATTTACAATCTGAAGGTAGTTCAGTTGAAGCAGAAGTAGCACTTGTTTATATATATATAGATGATAAAAATAAAAAGGAAGCTTATAAAATTTGTGATCTGTATAGAGCTAGAAAAATTGAAAATGAAAATAATTCAATTATATTTGAAATTGCAGGAGCTTCGGAAAGAATTGATACTTTTATAAAAGAGATAAATAACGTTGCAAAGATAAATATAGTGAGAAGTGGACCAGTTGCAATATCATCAATTCAACAAAAGGAGGAAATATAATGAGAGTTTATTATGATAGAGATGCAGATATTAATTTAATTAAAGATAAAAATATTGTAATTGTTGGCTATGGCAGTCAGGGTCATGCTCATGCAATGAATTTGAGAGATTCTGGTATTAAAAATATCGCTGTTGCACTTAGAGAAGGATCACCAACAAGACAAAAGGCAGAAAATGCTGGTTTTAAAGTAATGACCCCTAAGGAATCAGCTGGTTGGGCAGATATAATCATGATGTTAACTCCTGATGAACTTCAATCAGAAATATACAATAATGAAATAGCTAAAAATATAAATGAAGGTACTGCATTAGCTTTTGCTCATGGTTTAAATATTCATTTTGAATTGATAAAACCTGATAAAGGAATTGATGTTATTATGATGGCTCCAAAAGGGCCAGGACATACTGTTAGAGCTGAATATGTTAGGGGCGCAGGCGTACCTTGTCTTGTTGCTGTTGAAAAGAATCCTTCTGGAAATGCTCTTGAGATTGCAATTGCTTATTCATCAGCTATTGGAGGTGGTAGAGCTGGTATAATTGAAACTACATTTAAAGAAGAATGTGAAACTGATCTTTTTGGAGAGCAATCAGTCCTTTGCGGTGGATTAACCCATCTAATTTTAGCAGGTTATGAAACTCTAGTTGACGCGGGATACGCCCCTGAAATGGCATATTTTGAATGTTTACATGAGGTTAAATTAATAGTTGATCTTTTATATGAAGGAGGTATGGCAAATATGAGATACTCAATTTCAAATACTGCTGAATATGGAGATTATTCAAGAGGACCAAGATTAATTACTGAGGAAACAAAAAAAGAGATGAAGAAAATTTTATCAGAAATTCAATCAGGACAGTTTGCTAAAGAATGGATGGATGAACATAGAAGTGGTCAAACGAAATTTAAAACAATGAGAAAAAAACATTCTGAGCACCCTATTGAAAAAGTAGGAGAAAAACTTAGAACCTTGATGCCATGGATAGCTGAAGGAAAAATGGTTGATAAATCAAAAAATTGATAATTTAATGGAATATTGAATAAATGACTGAAAAAATATATATTTTTGATACTACTTTAAGAGATGGTGAGCAATCACCTGGAGCTTCTATGAATCTTGAGGAAAAGATTCAAATCGCTGAAATTCTTGAAGAGATGAAAGTTGATATAATTGAAGCAGGTTTTCCAATTGCTTCAAATGGTGATTTTGAATCTGTTCTTGAAATAAGTAAAAATATCAAAAATTCAACAATAGCTGGTTTAGCTAGAGCTAAACTCCAAGATATAGACAGAGCTTGGGAAGCAGTAAAGCATGCAAAGTCTCCAAGAATCCATACATTCATTGCAACAAGTCCTGTTCATATGAAGTATAAATTAAAAAAAAATGAGGAAGAGGTTTTGGAGGCAATTAAAAAAACAGTGACTCATGCTAGAAATTTGTGTGATAATGTTGAATGGAGTTGTGAAGATGCTGGAAGATCAGATATCAGTTTTCTTTTTAAAAGTATTGAGTTAGCCATAAATTGCGGAGCTTCTACAATAAATATTCCTGATACAGTGGGTTATACTTTGCCAGACGAATTTGGAAAAATTTTTAAAGAAGTAAAAAATAATGTTAAGAATATTGATAAAGTAGTTTTATCTACTCATACACATAATGATTTAGGTCTTGCAACTGCAAATAACATTGCAGCAATAAAAGAAGGAGCAAGACAAGTTGAATGTACGATAAACGGATTAGGAGAAAGAGCAGGAAATTCATCTTTAGAAGAGATAGTTATGACTTTAAAAGTAAAGAAGGATTTGATACCTTATCACACAGATATAAAAACAGAATCAATTATTAAAGCCTCTAGATTAGTTTCTTCTATTACAGGATTTACTGTACAACCCAATAAAGCGATAGTTGGAGCAAACGCTTTTGCTCATGAAGCAGGTATTCATCAAGATGGAATGCTAAAACATGCTGGAACATACGAGATTATGACTCCTGAATCTGTTGGATTAAAACAATCATCACTTGTTTTAGGAAAACATTCTGGAAAACATGCATTCAATGAAAAATTGAAAGAGTTAGGATATGAATTGGGAGATAATGCATTAATGGAATTATTTGGTAGATTTAAGGACTTAGCAGATAAGAAAAAAGAAATTTATGATGAAGATTTAATTGCATTATTAGGAGATAGAAATATGTCATATAATGAACATATTAATTTTGTATCTTTATCAGTTAATGCAGGATCACATGAAAAACATGAGTCTAATTTGTCTTTAAGTATTGATGGAGAAAAAAAAATTACCACGTCTTTTGGTAATGGTCCTGTTGATGCTACGTTTAATGCAATTAAAGAATTGACTGATACAAATTTTCGACTTCAATTATATCAAGTTCATGCTATTACTGCTGGCACTGATGCCCAAGGGGAGGTAACCGTTAGATTAGAAGATAAAGATATATCATCTCAAGCTAAAGGTTCTGATCCTGATATTATAGTTGCTTCAGCAAAGGCTTATATTAGCTCTTTAAACAGGCTATTATTTAAAAAAACTAAATCTTTATCCAACGAGATATCTGAGTTAAAAATAAAAGGAGTTTAAAAGAAACAATGGTTATTGATAAATTATTTGGAATGTTTTCAAAAGATATGGCAATTGATCTAGGAACAGCCAATACTGTGGTTTATGTAAAAGGTGAAGGAGTAGTATTAAATGAACCTTCTGTTGTAGCTAAAGTTGAGAATCAAGGAAACATTCAAGTATTAGCAGTAGGAAATGAAGCAAAACAAATGTTAGGTAAAACTCCAGGAAAAATAGAAGCAATTAGGCCTATGAAAGATGGTGTGATAGCTGATTTTGACGTTGCTGAACAAATGATTAAGCATTTTATCCAAAAAGTACACAAAGGAAGATCAATTTCAAATCCCCAAATAGTTATTTGCGTTCCTTCTGGAGCCACTAATGTTGAAAGACGTGCAATAAGAGAATCTGCTGATGCAGCTGGAGCTAGAAAAGTTTATCTCATAGAGGAACCAGTTGCAGCAGCTATAGGAGCAGGTCTTCCTGTTGCTGAACCAACTGGGTCGATGATTGTTGATATAGGAGGAGGAACAACTGAAGTAGCAGTCCTTTCTCTTGGAGGAGTTGTTTTAACTACTTCTGTAAAAACTGCTGGAGATAAATTTGATGAAGCAATCACTGAGTATATGAGAACAACTCATAGACTTGCAATTGGCGTAGCAACAGCTGAAAGAATTAAAAAAACTATAGGAACAGCATGTACGCCAGAAGATGGTGAAGGCGAAACAATGCATGTAAAAGGAAGAGATCTTGTAACTGGTTTGCCTAAAGAAATCAGCATTTCACAAAGACAAATTGCTGAAGCTTTATCAGAACCTGTTGCTCAGATAATAGATACTATAAAAAGAGCATTAGAGAGAATACCAGCAGAATTAGCAGCTGACATAGTTGAAAGAGGTATTATGTTAGCTGGAGGAGGATCTTTACTTGGTAATTTAGACACAGTGCTTAGGAGAGCAACCAGTTTACCAGTTTCTATAGCTGAGGATCCATTATTATGTGTAGTTATGGGAACTGGAAAGGCTCTTGAAGAAAAGTCTAAATTAAGTGATGTATTTGCTTCTGAGTAAATTTTATGTTTTATCGTAATAGGATTAAAACTTTTACAAAAACAAGATCCCTTACTAATTTTATTTTACCTATACTTGTTATTTTAACCTTTCTTTTGATTATTTTTAATAAAACTGATTATTTTTTAGTTAACAAAATTAAAACTTTAAGTATAGATTTAGCTACACCAATAACATCTGTTGTTACTTTTCCTGCAAAAATATCTATTAAAACTATAAATTCTATAAACCAAATTAGATATTTAAAACAAGAAAATATTAGACTGAAAGAAGAAGTTATAAGATTAAAAAAATGGCAAACTTTGGCTTTGAAAAATGAGAGTGAAAATTTAGCTTTTAAAAAATTATTAAAATCAACTTCTAATGATTTTAATATTATTAAAACAGCATTGGTTGTTTCTGAATCTCCAAATATTTATGCAAGAACAATAATAATTAATTCAGGAATAAATGATGGAGTTACTGAAAATTTAGCAGTAATTAATGAAAAAGGATTAATTGGAAAATCTATTTCAATAACAAAAAATCAATCAAAAATTTTATTAATAAATGATCAAAATTCTTCAGTTCCTGTTAAAACTCTCTCCAATAATTTTTTTGCTATTGTTAAAGGATCAACAAATGGAAAATATTTAGTTAGCTCATTTATTAAAGGTCAATCAAGACCCAAAATTGGAGATTTATTGTTAACAAGTGGAAACACTAAAACTTACCCTCAAAATATATTAGTGGGTAAAATTGTTAAAGTTGATAAAAATTCTTTTTTTGCCATTCCTTTTGTTGATTTTAAAAATCTTAATTATGTTCAAATAATTGATTACAATTAGATGCTTTTAAAAAAGTATCTTAATTCATTTATATTATATAATTTAATACTCTTGATATCGTTTTGTTTAAGTGTCTCATTAATTAATTCAATCAATTATATTAATACAATTTTCTATATTATTTTTCATTTTATCATTATTTATTTAAGTTTATATTATTTCAGATTCCTTCTTTATATTATCTTTTTTATATATGGATTGTCTTTTGATTTATTGTTAATTAATCAAATAGGACCACATCTATTAATTTTTATGTTTTTGCTAATATCGGTAAGCCAAGTTTTGAAAATTTTACAAAAAACAGATTCAGTAAAAATGTATTTTTTAATCATCTTAATACAATTAACCACTATTTTTTCAGAAATGCTTATTTCTAATATTCTATTTAACTACAATATTAATTTTAATTTATATTTCAATATAGTTTTAATTTCTTTAATATTGTCATTTCCAATTTTTTTGTTTTTCAAAAAAATTGATAAAATTAAATAATGATTTATTCAGAACAAAAAAAACAATTGCAAACCTTAAATAGAAGAGCTTTTTTTTTACTTCTAAGCAATATTAGTTTATTTTCTGTAGTAGGATGGAGATTATTTGATATTCAAATATTAGACTCAGAAAAGTATCAAACCTTATCTAAAAATAATCAAATTAAACTTCAATTATTAGCACCATTGAGAGGAGAGATTCTTGATAGGAATGGAAAAAAATTAGCAACAAATAAACTAGTTTATGATTTATATTTAATTCCAGAGCAAACTAATAATATAGAAAAAACTTTAAAAAACTTAAATAATTTTGTTAAAATTGATTATAAGAAAAAAAGAGAAATAATTAATTTAATAAAAAAGAATAAAAAATTTGAAAGTATAAAAGTATTAGAAAATTTAAATTGGGATAAATTAGAACTTATTGAAACTAATAAAAATACTTTAGATGGCTTACATCTTTTAGAAAATTATCAAAGAATTTATCCTCAAGGAGAGTTTTATGGTCACATAATTGGTTATATTAATAAACCTTCTAAAAATGATCATAAATTACATTATATTTCTCAATTGCCAAATTTAAATGTAGGTAAAAGGGGAATAGAAAGATCATATAATGATCAACTTATTGGAAAACCAGGCCAGAAAGAAATAGAAGTTAATGCAAAAGGTAGATTAATAAGAGAGATTTCAAATGTTAACAGCATAAAAGGAATCAATTTAGGTATTTCAATAGATCTTGATCTACAAAAGTTTACTCAAAAAGAAATTAATAAACACAAGGCAGGCTCAATAGTAGTTTTAAATATAGAGTCTGGAGAATTATTTTCAATGGTTTCAACACCTACTTTTGATCCAAATTTAATTATAAAAAAACCTAATGAAGATTATTGGAAATCTTTAATTGAAAATTCTTTATCACCATTGACAAATAGATCTATACAGGGCCTATATGCTCCTGGATCAACTTTTAAAATGGTAGTGGCTCTAGCCGGATTAAAACACAACCTAATAGATTCTTCAGACTCAGAATTTTGCGAAGGTAAAATAGAATACGGAGATAGATTTTATCACTGCTGGAAAGAAAAAGGGCATGGAAGAATAAATTTAGAAAAAGCAATAAAAGAATCTTGTGATGTTTATTTTTATAAACTAGCCTTAAAAATTGGAATTGATAAAATTTCTAATTTAGCTAGAGAATTTGGATTAGGTCAAGATTTTGAAATTGGCATAGAAGGAGAAAAAGCCGGTATAATTCCTACAAAAAAATGGAAGAAAGAAAATTTAAATGAAACTTGGTATGCAGGAGAAACTCTAAATGCAGGAATAGGTCAAGGCTATACATTATGCAATCCACTCCAGTTAGCTGTTATGACAGCAAGAATTGCTTCAAATGGAATGAAAGTTGTACCTACATTAATAAAGAATAAGGATAAAAAAAATTTTGACAAAATGAAAATTAATTTAAATCATATATCTTTGATTAAAGATGCCATGTTCAAGGTAGTAAATGAATTTAAAGGAACAGCTAATAAATCAAAAAGTGAAAAATTTTTATTTTCTGGAAAAACTGGAACTTCACAAGTTAAAAGAATTTCTATTGAAGAAAGAGAAAGTGAAGATTTTAGAAAAAAAGAAATTGAGTGGAAAAATAAAGATCATGCACTTTTTGTAGGTTATATGCCTTCTGAAAATCCAAAATTTGCTATATCTATAGTTGTGGAACATGGAGGTTCTGGTGCTTCAACAGCTGCTCCAATTGCTAATAAAATTTTTAATTATCTTTATAGTAAAAAAATATGATAAATTTTTATAATATTTTAAAAATTAATTTCTTATTTATCTTTATAGCAGTATTATTAAGTACTATTGGCTTTGCAGCTTTATATTCTGCAGGAGACGGAAGTATTTATCCTTGGGCTATAAATCATTTAATCCGATTTAGTATTTTCATGCTATTATTAATATTTATTTCTATAATTGATATAAAAATTATATATAAATACTCTTACTTAATTTTTTTCTTTTTTTTAATTTTACTTTTTTCTGTTGAAATAATAGGGTCTTTTGGGAAAGGCGCAGAAAGATGGATTAAAATATTTGGCATTAGTATTCAACCCTCTGAATTAATTAAAATTTCAATAATTTTAGCGTTAGCTAAATTTTACAATGATCTTAGATTTGATCAAATTGGCAAACTATATAATTTAATTATTCCTTTTATCATTATATTTTTGCCATGTTTTTTAATTTTAGCTCAACCAGATTTAGGGACTTCTTTAAGTGTTATTCTTTTAGGACTAGGCATAATGTTTATAGCAGGAGTCAAGCTCTGGAAGTTTTTTATAGGTTTTTTTCTTTTATTAATTTCTTTCCCATTTCTTTGGAGCAATATAAAACCATATCAACAAAAAAGAATAATTTCATTTTTGAATCCTGAATCCGATCCTTTAGGCCAAGGCTACCAACTCATTCAATCTAAAATTGCTCTAGGATCCGGTGCATTGTCTGGAAAAGGATTTTTAAATGGTTCGCAATCGTATTTAGAATATTTACCAGAAAAGCAAACAGATTTTATATTCACGCTTATTGGTGAGGAGTTTGGATTTATAGGTTCAATATTTGTTATTTTTCTTTTTTTAGTTTTAATTTTAATTGCTTTTTATATACATATAAAAACAATTCATGTATTTGGTAAGATTGTTTCTTTAGGTGTGGCAATTAATCTTTTTATTAGTGTGATTGCCAATACAGCTATGGTTACTGGATTAATGCCTGTAGTTGGTTTGCCTCTACCTCTTGTATCGTATGGAGGAACTGCACTTTTATCAATCATGGTTTCATTTGGCTTATTATTAAATATTGAAATACATGCTAATTATAAAAAATTAAAAAATGCTTAATATAAACAACATTTCAAAAAACTTTGGAGGACTAAAGGCAGTTAATAATGTATCAATTGAAATTGAAAAAGGTTCTATCACAGGACTCATTGGTCCCAATGGAGCAGGCAAAACAACATTATTTAATATTATAACCGGAAATACAAATTCAGATCAAGGGGAGATTTTTTTTGATAATGAGAACATTACTAACTTAAAAGCCCATGAACTTTTTAGTAAAAAAATTTTAAGAACATTTCAGATTGCTCATGAATTTTCAACCCTGACAGTATTAGAAAATCTAATGATGGTGCCTGGAAATCAATATGGAGAGAAACTTTTATATTCATGGTTCAAAAATTCTGTTGTAAAAAAACAAGAAGAAGAAATTAGAGCTAAGGCAGTCAAAGTTATTGAATTTTTGAATCTATCACATCTAGCTCAAGAATTAGCAGGAAATCTTTCCGGAGGACAAAAAAAATTGTTGGAATTAGGAAGAACCATGATGGTAGATTCAAAAATTGTCTTATTAGATGAAGTTGGTGCAGGAGTTAATAGAACTTTATTAAATGAAATTAGTGAAGCGATAATAAGATTAAATAAAGAAAAAAATTATACTTTTTTTGTCATTGAGCACGATATGGATTTAATTGAAAAACTTTGTAAACCAGTTATTGTAATGGCAGAAGGAAGTATCCTATTTAAAGGTTCCTTCAATGAAGTAAAATCCAATGAAAATGTAATAGAAGCTTATTTAGGCAAGGGAATTACTATGAAAAGAAAAGAAAACCAATGAGTTTTTTTTCAGGGACAAATATGACTGCAGGATATGGAGGGGCGGATATAATTAAAAATTGTAATATAGAAGTAAAAGAAGGAGAGATTGTTGTAGTGATAGGACCAAATGGAGCAGGAAAATCTACAGCAATGAAATCTATGTTAGGAATGTTAAAATTAAAAACTGGTTGCATAAAATTTAATAACAATGAGATAACAAAAATGCTTCCACAAGATAGAGTTAAGCTTGGGATTGCATTTGTCCCTCAGTCTAAAAATGTTTTTACTAGTATGACTGTTGAAGAGAATTTAGAGATGGGCGCATTTTTAAGAGATGACAATATAAAAAATACTATTGAGCAAATTTATGAATTATTTCCTGTATTAAAAGAAAAAAAGAATCAAAATGTGGGCGAATTATCAGGAGGTCAAAGACAACAGGTTGCTTTTGGAAGGGCCCTAATGACACAGCCAAAAATATTAATGTTGGATGAGCCTACTGCTGGAGTATCTCCAATTGTTATGGATGATTTATTCTCTAGAATAATTGAAGTTGGAAAAACTGGTGTGGGCATTTTAATGGTTGAACAAAATGCTAAGCAGGCACTTAGCATAGCTAACAGAGGATATGTTTTGGTAAATGGAGAAAACAGAATGGAAGGACTAGGAAAAGATTTGTTAAATAATCAAGATGTTAAAAAATCTTTTTTAGGGGGATAAATAAATGATTGATATAATCAATGCTCTAATAGTTTTATTAAATTATATATTCATTCCAGCTTTATCATATGGGTCACAATTAGCATTAGGTGCTTTGGGAGTATCTTTTGTCTACGCTATTCTTCGTTTTGCAAATTTTTCTCATGGAGACTTAATGTCATTTGGCGCAATGTTAACAATACTTTTTACTTGGTTTTTGCAATCATATGGCATCTCGTTAGGATTTTTACCAACAGCACTATTAGCGCTTCCTTTTGCTATTTTATTAACTATCTTATTTTCCTTACTGACTGATAAATTGATATTTAGACATTATAGATTAAAAAAAAGTGCACCAGTAGTTTTAGCTATGGTTTCTATAGGCGTTATGTTTGTGATTCAAGCTGTAGTGAGAATTATAATAGGACCAGATGATAGAAAATTTTTTGATGGTCAAAAATTTATTATGAAAGCTAAACAATTTAAAGAAATAACAGGATTAAATGAAGGTCTAGCATTAAAATCTACTCAGGTTATAACTATATTGGTAACAATAATTTTAGTAACAGCGTTATTTTGGTTTTTACAAAAAACAAGAACAGGAAAATCAATGCGTGCTTTTTCTGATAATGAAGATCTAGCACTCTTATCTGGTATAAATCCAGATAGAGTTGTCTTTATAACATGGTTAATTGTAGGAGCGTTAGCTGCTGTGGCAGGAACACTATATGGTTTAGATAAAAGCTTTAAACCATTTACATACCTTGGCTTAGTTTTACCAATATTTGCTTCTGCTATTGTTGGAGGTATAGGAAATCCAGTTGGGGCAGTTGTAGGCGGTTATGTCATAGCTTTTTCTGAAATAATGATAACATATGCATATAAAAAATTTTTTATATATTTGCTTCCAGAAAATCTAGAGCCATCAGGATTAGTGCAACTCTTGTCTACTGATTATAAATTTGCTGTTTCATTTTCTATATTAGTGATTGTTTTGTTGGTTAGACCTTCAGGAATTTTTAAAGGAAAGACTCTGTGAATATAACTAATAAAAATGAAATATTAGCAATTGCTATTATGGCTACACTTTTTTTATTGGTTGGATTTGGTCAATCATGGTCAATAAGTCTTTCAATTTTAAATATGTGTATAATATCAGCAATAATGGCTCTCGGTATCAATATCCAGTGGGGTTATGCTGGAATTTTTAATGTTGGTATAATGGGCTTTACTGCTCTCGGAGGTCTTGCAGCTGTTCTTGTATCTTATTCACCTGTTCAAGAAGCGTGGAGAGTTGGTGGTTTAGGAATGATAATTAGTTTAATTTTATTAATTTTAACTATTCTAGTAGTTTATTTTCTCAATCGAAATTTGAAAAATAATAAATATAGATATTGGATCATTGGTTTTACAATAATTGTAGGCTTGATTTTAATAAATCTTTTTTATCGTCCAGCAGTAATAGCAATAGAAAATGTAAATCCTGCCGTTACGGGTTTTTTAGGAGGTATGGGATTGCCAATCATATTTTCGTGGATAGTTGGCGGTATTTTTGCTGCAGCTGTAGCTTTTGTTATAGGAAAAATTGCTTTGGGTTTAAGATCAGATTATCTTGCCATAGCCACACTTGGGATATCAGAAATTATAATAGCTGTTTTAAAACATGAAGATTGGCTATCAAGGGGTGTAAAAAATGTTATTGGTTTAAAAAGGCCTGTACCTTATGAAATTGATCTTCAAAAAACTGAATGGTTTATCTCTCTAATCTCCTATTTTAACAGCTCTAAACTTTCAAAAATTAGCAATTCATTAGAAGCAGAAAAAGTTTTAAATCAATTGGTAATTGATGGATCAAGTGTTTTTGTAAAATTATGCTACATGATTCTATTTGCTTTTGTTTTATTATTTATCTTGTATTTAGCTAATAAAGCTCAAATTTCCCCATGGGGCAGAATGATGAGGGCAATTCGTGATAATGAAGTATCAGCAAATGCTATGGGCAAAGATGTTGTGAGAAGACATCTTCAGGTTTTTGTAATAGGCTCTGCTGTTGTTGGTGTAGCAGGCGCAATGATGATAACACAAAATGGCTTATTTACTCCATCTAGTTTTTTACCACTAAGGTATACATTTCTTATATGGGTGATGGTAATAGTTGGCGGTAGTGGCAATAATTTAGGCTCAATTCTTGGAGGATTTATAATATGGTTTACTTGGATTGAAGCAGCACCTGCTTCTCAATTTTTAATTGAATTATTTACTTCAGGATTAGATGATAACAATGCTTTTAAACTTCACTTAATAGACAGCGTGCCGTATTTTAGATATTTAATTATGGGAGCTGTATTGTTGCTGATTTTACGATATCGTCCTAAAGGAATATTACCAGAGAAAGTAAGACACTCATAAAAAATGAAAAAAATTTTAATAATTTTTTTCTCAATTATATTATTGATTTCTAATATTTCATTTGCTTTTGATTTTGAGAAAGATTTAAAAAAAGTCTCAAAACTAAATTCTTTTGTAGATAGCAAGGGTAAAAAATATGAAATAAGTGATGATATTGATAGAGCAAAAACTTTACTAATTATTTATATTCATGGTGATCATGGCAGATATGGTAAATTGGAAACATGTAAACCTAAATGGAATAAAATACGTAAAGCAATCTATCAATTTGATGGCTCTATAATTAACGACTTGGAAGTAAAAACTTATCAATTATGTAATGGGGTTCGAGGATGGACTAAAAGTGAAGATGATTTATTTTGGAATACCTATGATTCAGGTGAAGGTTTAGCTGCTTCATTTAAGTTA
>MDTE01018445.1_pt1 | contig 21691 bp, 23 predicted proteins | sample 811231 | NCBI WGS metagenome assembly MDTE01 (sample SAMN05326651, study PRJNA326480) | marine metagenome | isolation source: seawater | place: Indian Ocean: Red Sea | collected 2010
ATAGATTCATTTTACAAGTCTAGTTTTTTAATAACACGTGCAGGATTTCCTAGAACTACTGAATTGTCAGGTATGTTTGTACTAACAACACTACCTGCACCAATAATACAATTTTTTCCAATCTTTGTACCAGCTGTAATGATAGAACCAGGACTAATAATCACACCATCATCTATATTCACAGAATTAACAGTTCGTGGATATCCATGCTCTTTAAGTGATGGATTTGTCGTAGGATTCACATGTGCAAAGATCATAACATTTGAACTAATTGTTACATTATTTCCAATGTTGATCATTTTAGGATATAACAAATCAATTAAAACATAAGGTGCAAAATGACAATTTTCACCAATTTTTACACCACGAAGACGTTGCAATTTAACTATCCAGGATGATAAAACAGAAGAATATGCGCTTTTATGAAGCAGCCATGTTTTGAGAAATTTCATACGTAGTTTAAAAAGTCCAAGATTACCTGTAAATCCAAAATATTCCATTAGTTCTTTTTCATTTTGAGAAAAATAATCTTCTTGTTTTTCCATATTCATCAATTATTATTTTAACATAAAGCGTTTAATCTTTCCATATGGTGTCCTAGGGAAATCATCAACAAATTCAATTTTTGTTGGGACTTTGTATCTTTCCAGATTTTTAATACAATATGATAATATTTCAGTTTTTGTTATTTTAGAATCATTAGTTTTTTTAATTAATAATTTTACAGTATTTCCAAATGTTTCATGTTTCATAGGCATAGCTACAGCTTCTTCAACATCTGATAAAACCTTGACTACACTTTCAACATCTTGTGGTAAGAGTTTTTCTCCACCAACATTGATTATGTCATCTAATCTTCCAAGTAAGTAAAGATAGCCATTTTCATCTATTTTTCCAAGATCACCTGTACGTAACCAATCATTTTCTAAATTTTTATCTGCTTCTTTGTTATTCCAGTATTTTTTTATTACATTTGGGCCTTTAATCCAAATTTCACCTGGTTCCAGATATTTCTCATTATTTATTTTTATTTTTATTTGTTCAGGAGGAATGCCAACTGAATTGAATTTTTTTTCATCATCAAATATCATAAATGTTGAACGAGAAGCTTCAGTAAGCCCATAATATGTTGCAATTATTCCACAATTTAGGATTTTTTTATATTCTTTAACAGTATCAGATGGAATACTTGTACTATTAGTCATAATTAATCTAAGATTTTTAAAAATGGTTTTTACATCAGAGAGATTATTTTTAATTAATTTTGTTAGTGTAGTTGGAACTGCAGCAAAAGTTGTTGCAGTATATTTATTCATTGATTCAAATATTTCTGAAAGATTAGTCATGTTCTTATGTAAAATTAGAGTACTTCCAACACAAAGAGAAGTATGTAAACAACCTAGACCAAATGAATGGGAAAGAGGAAGAGGAAGAATATCAATATCAGAGTTATTATAACTCAATGTATTGACTATGTTATTTGTTGTAAACACAGAGTTTTGGTGGGTTATTGGAACTCCTTTGGCTCTAGAAGTTGTCCCAGATGTATAAATCAAATATGCATAATCAGAAGCATTAGCTTGCCTCGTATCATTAGAAGTAGACTTTATTTCAGAATATTCAAGTTGTTCAATTTTAGAATTATCAATAATGGATAGTTTTGAGGATAGTTCATTAGAAAATACTATAGATTTAGGATTAGTTGAAACTATTTGATCATGTAAATTATTTTCGGATATGTTTGGAGGGATTATGTGGGCAATGCATGCAGATTTTAATACACCAAGATATGAGATAATAAATTCGGGTGAGTTCTCAAAGAGTAAACTTATGACAGAATTTTTTTGGTATCTACTGAAAAATGAGGATTTTGTTCTAACAGCATCTAATAATTCACTGTAAGTAAATTTTGAATCTTTGAAAATTAAAGCAGTTTTTTGAGGATAATTTCTAGATGAGTTTTCTAGAAAATCAGTTATTAATGTCATAGATGTGATTTTACGCAATCAAGTAGATCTCTAGCGGATATAATTGAAGTAGTCTCATCAATGGATATAGTAATATCAAATTTGGATTCAGTCATAGTAATGAGATTAAGATGAGCAAAAGAGTCCCAATTATCATATTCTTCCTGTTTTTTATCTAGATTATATTCATCTTTTTTCATATCTGGAAATGTTTCAAGAAATATCGTTTGGATGTCATCTTCTATATTGGTCAAGTATACAAAAATAAAGTATAGAATAAATAAATCTATTACTATTTTTTTTAATGAGTGAAGTTTTTGGTATTGGTATTGATATTGTAGATATAAATAAATTTAAAAATAAACATTACGAAGATAATAAAAAATTTTATGAAAAAATTTTTAATGATACTGAAATAAAATATTGTTTAAAATTTAAAAATTCTCCACAACATTTTGCAGGAAAATTTGCAATAAAAGAGGCGGTGATAAAATCATTAAAAAAACAAATTGATTTTTTAGATATCAAAACAGAACATGAAAATTCAAAACCAATTGTTAAGTTAAATATGAAAAATGAATATAATTTTTTTGTTTCAGTAAGTCACGACAAAGATTATGCTATTGCAATAGTGATCATTCAATAAAGAATTAGATAAATTTTCTAGTAAAAATGGACAATTTTTTAAGAAATTGATTAAATAAAATATTACTATTATTGTCTAATATCCATTCAGGTACTTGTATCTCATCTTCAAATTTTGTGATTATTTCTTTGTCAGAAATCGTTCGATCTTTTTGTAATTGATTGTGTTTAAAATGAATGTTTTTTAGATTTTTGAATATATTGAAATTTGCTTTAATTTTTTGTATAGCCACACCTTTCTTTGCATAAAAAAGAAAAACACCCACATCTATAATGAAAAGAGATGGAAGGATTTTTAGAAGTGTTTTTCTAGAATAATGAGTTAGTAAACAGTACATTCTGTTTCTTTCCATAAGATAAAACTTGTAACTACTCCATTTGAAAGCATAACCTTCTCGAGGATGATATACAATAGAATTTGGGACAAAGTATGAATGAATGTTTTTCATAGACGCTCTCCAACAAAGATCTAGATCATCATGATACGCAAATAAGAAATTATCAAAATAATTTAGGTTTTTCATAAGAGTTGACGACAAGAACATACACGTACCTGATGCATAAGCGATTTTTTCGGATTCATAGTTTTTATTTTTAGAGTAACTTCCTTTGTCTCTTGAAAAACCAAATCCAAAAAGATTAATCATTTGTCCAGTACTAAGAAGCATTTCATGATCATCGGTTGAGATAAATTTTGGTTGATATATTGCATCTCCAAATTTTTTATATGATTTTAAAAATTCATTAATCCACTCAGGTTCTACTAGAGTATCAGGATTTAGAATTATAATGAATTTTCCTTGTGCTTGTTTAATGCCAATATTATTTCCACCACAGTATCCCAAATTTGAATTATTTACAATTAAATTGATTTCAGGGTGATTTTTCTTACAAATATCAAAGGAATTATCATTTGAATTATTATCAACTAAAATAACCTCAAAATTTTGATAGTTTGAATGAAATATGGAATCAATACAATTAATCAAAAATTCTTTTGCATTATAGTTTAGAACGATAATACTTACGAGTGGTTGTTGATGTTTATCCAATTTTATCAATAGATTTAGGAGTTAGATTTACATTCGATTTCCAGCTAGGAGGAAGTGATCTCAGATTTCTAGTTGAATTCCATTTACGTTTTTGATCTTTAAAGATTCTTTCAGCTTGTTTTGAATCTAAATTAAAATGGCTTAGAACTTTTTGAATGTCTTTGTTATTTTCTTGAAAGTACCAAAAAGTATCAAACATAAGAAAAGGTATTCGATAAAAGAATTCTTCATCAGATACTTCGAGACTCCATGTATCAGGAGATGGATTTCGTCGGATAATTTCATCAGGTACATGTAAAAATTTAGCAAGTTGAAAAATTTGTGTTTTAAATAGATCAATTAACGGTTCAACATCAACACCACCATCACCATATTTTACATAATAACCTTGTACAAATTCAGTTTTATTTGTAGTTCCCATGACTAAAGAATTAGTTTTTTCAGCAAGATAATAGAGATTAACCATTCTAATTCTATGTTTCATGGTTGTTGCTGCAGTGATTGTAAGATAATCATCATATGATAATTTTATTTTTTCAATGTTTTGATCGTCATTTTTAATTTCAAGGTAAGGAAATCCCACACCATCTCTATCAATCAAATCTTGGGGAACAACAATTCGATATTTTGATTTTTCATTGAATATTGGAAAATATTTTCTAATAATTTCATTTTTAATTTTGTATACATTAAGACTTTCCAATGTATTAGTTATATCAATAATTTTTGTATCAATTCCAAGTTTTCCTGCTAGATTTTTTGCCAATAGTACACTATCAGGGTTTGATTCTTTTTCGGGCAAAATTATTCCAAAAACATTTTTTGGCCCTAATGCTTTAACACAAAGTGTAGCAATCAAAGAGGAATCCAATCCTCCACTCAAGCCTATAACAACACCTTTCTTTTTGAAATTTGTATTTACTTGTTTTATGATAAATTCAGTCAAGGATTCAATAACTTGTTCAATATTGCTTATTTCAAGTAGATTTTCATTGGTCATTTTATTATTTCAAGATCTTATCTATTTAATATTGCTAAGGAAGAATAGTCTTGAAAATATATTAACTTACCAAAAAATATTTGATTGATGGATAACACTTCAGCAAATGTGGCAAGGATGTATAAAAAATATCCATATCCATTTCCAAGTTCAAAAATTAAAAATGTTAATGAATTGTTGAATTTGTTTAAACTTTTTAGTTTGGAAAATAATTTTGATTTTAATAAAAAGAATATCTTGGATGCGGGAAGTGGGACCGGTCATAGAATAGTGAATGTAGCAAAATATTATGATAAATCAAACTTTCTAGGAATTGATTTTTCAGAAAATTCTATTAAATTTGCAAAAAAAATAGCAAAAAAAAATAAAATTTCAAATATAGAATTTAGAAAAGCAAATCTTTTACAAAAAATTAAGTTTCAAAAAAAATTTGATGTCATATTATCAATGGGAGTTCTACATCATTTATCAGATCCAAAAAAAGGATTAAAAAATATTTTATCGGTATTAGAAAAAAATGGTATTTTGTTTTTATATCTTTATGGGAAACTAGGAGGTCATGAACGAATGTTAAAAAAACAAATCGTAAAAACATTATTGAATAATAAAAATAATTATGAAGATGGAATAAAATTAATTAAAAAATTACAATTTGATAATTTAGAATATGGATGGAATATCGATTCTGTAAATAAAAAAGAGAGAGATTCGGTTATTGTGGATGCGTATTTGCATGCAAATGAGAAGTTATACGATTTTGAAGATATTGATTTGTTGTTAAAAAATTCAGGTATTTTTGGTTATTCAATTTTTGGAATAACAACTAGAACACAGGGACATTTATTTTCTACAGAATTAGATTTAAAAGAGAAACTAAAAACATCATACTCTGATGTTACAAAATTTTTGTCATCAAAGTTTACACAGAAATTTTATAATTCTTTAGACATTAAAGAAAAATGCAAGATTGTTGAATTATTTTATGAACCTAATGGTTATACATTAGTTGGATTGACTAAACAGATGTATGAATCACTAGATCCTAAATGTAGAATAAGAAAAAATTTTATCAAGTGTTAGATTACAAAGATAAGACCGTACCCTCTCCTAAAAGAAAAGTTTTTTCATCATTTTGTTCATCCACAGTTATTTTTGAATTTGAGGCAATAATGCTGTTTTTGATTTTAATTTTTGAGATAATTGAACAATTTGTCATTAAAATAGAATTTTGTATATTACAATCATATATCTCAGAATCATCACCAATACTCACGTTTGGACCTAATATTGTATTAGGTCCAATCTTACAATTTTTTCCAATAATACAAGGACCAATAATTTTTGAATTACCTCGTATATCTGAACCATAACCAATCATAATATTATTTTTTAATTCCACATCATCATCAATATGTCCAGAATTGTAGGGATTCATATTTTTTAATATTTCTCCATTAGCGTGTATAATATCATCGGGAGTTCCAGTATCTTTCCAATAATCAGTAATCATTTCAAAATCAATCACATTATTTTCTTCTAACATCATTTGTAGAGCATCAGTGATTTCTAATTCATTTCTCCACGACGGTTTCAATCTAGAAAATACATCAAAAATTTTTGGAGTTAAGAAGTATATTCCAGTTACAGCTAGATTGGTGGGAGGGTTTTTTGGTTTTTCAATTATATGTATAATTTTATTTTCTTTCACATCCGCTATTCCAAATCTTTGAGGATTTGTAACCTCACATAATAAAACAAGTGCATCACTTTGAGATGAATCAAATTTTTTAGCAATCTTGTCTATTGGTTTTTGGATAATATTATCACCTAGAAATACTAGAAATTTTTCATTTTGTACAAAGTTTTTACATAAATTTATTGCATGAGCAATTCCTTTTGGTTCATCCTGTTCAATGTATGTAATTTTGACATCAAATTTTGAGCCATCACCATAATATTCTCGAACTTTATTCGATCCTATACCGCCAATAATTATTGCAATATCAGTAATTCCACAATTTTTTATTACCTCCAAACAATATTCAGACATTGGTTTATTGGCAATAGGTAAAAGTTGCTTTGGACCAGTGTGCGTTAAAGGTCTAAGTCGCGTTCCATGTCCTCCATGTAAAATAATTCCTTTCATCTATATCAAACCTCATAATAATTAATTAGAACTTTTCCAAGGAGTGGAATCTAATACTTTTGTAGAAACATCATTTATCATGTGTGGATTATCAAGATACCATTGAATAGTTTTTTCTAAACCTTCATCAAAATCTGATTTTATCTTCCAATCTAATTCACTGGAGATTTTCTTGGAACTCATGCTGTATCTAAGATCATGGCCAGGGCGATCTTCAACAAATTCAATTAAATCCTCTGATTTATCCATTATGGAAAGAATTTTTTTTACTATTGTAAGATTATCGACTTCATTATTTGCTGAGATATTATAAGACGTTCCTCTTTTTCCATTGAAAAGTGCTAATGAAATTGCTTCACAATGATCATCGACAAATATCCAGTCTCGTATATTTTTACCATTTCCATAAATTGGGATTTTTTGATTTTGAGATGCAAGAATGATTGTTTTTGGTATAAGTTTTTCAGGAAACTGTCTTGGTCCATAATTATTTGTACATCGTGTAATAATTACATCAGAATCATATGTAACAGAAAAAGAATTAATTATTAATTCAGCAGAAGCTTTTGTTGCTGCATATGGACTAGAAGGATTAAATTTTGAGTTTTCTGTTGCAGTTCCTTCAGATAGACTTCCAAAAACTTCATCAGTTGATACTTGAATCATTCGTTTGTTTTGTTTTGTAATAATATCTAAGATGGTAAATGCGCCTCGAATATTAGATACTAAAAATGGATTTGCATCATTAATACTTCTGTCAACATGAGATTCTGCTGCAAAATTAATTACTGCATCACATTTAGAAATCTGTTCTTCCATAAATTTTTTATTTGATATGTTACCTTTTGCAAATTCATAATTTTGTGAATTATTTAGATTTTGAATATTCTTTGTGTTTGAACCATCAAGTTCAGCATCTACATTTAGTATTTGAAGTTCAGAATTTTCATTTAGTAATTTGTGAATGAAATTACTTCCAATAAAACCAAGCCCTCCAGTAACTAGTAGTTTCATATAACTCAGATTTTTCAAATACTAATAAAATATTGTATAAGAAGCAACTAATCTATCAATCCAAACTTTTATTGGTCAAATTGAAGAGTTTTTCTGATGGAAGAAGACAGTTTTGCAATATATGAGTTAGAGACCCATAAAACTAAGGATGTTTCAGACTCGCATGAAAATGGAGAGTTGACTGTAATTTGGAGAGATTGGGATAAAATAATTAAAAACCCAGAAATGGTTTATCTCAATATTGTCAATCCAGGAGAAGTAAAAGGACCACATATTCACAAAAATAGAACAAGTTACTTTTTTTGTATTCATGGAAGTATGTCAATAATTATCAAAGATAAAAAAGGAAAATATCATGAAATTGAGACTAATTCTCATGAAAAGAAACTTGTAAGTGTTTCAAATGGAATTGCAGCTGCAGTTGTAAATCCTTCTAATGAAATTTCAAAGATATTAGTTTTAGCAGATATCTCATGGAGACCAAATGATAATGAAATGGAAAATGTTACTTTTGAGGATTATGATTGGAAAAAACGGAGATTATAAGATTTCGAAAACATTGCTAAATAATTGTTAAATATGAAAAAATGAGTGAAATTAATTATAAAAATACGAATAGAAAAATAAAAAATTATTCTTTTCTCTCTTTATCACTAATAGCAGTAATTGGTATTATCATAAGATTAGTTTTTCTACCATATGATTTACCATTATATTTAGATTCATTTAGTTTCTTTACTTACTCTCTAGCATTAATTGAACAAGGACCATTTCCATCTGAATATATTAACATAAATTTTGGTTGGCCATCATTTGTCTCGATTTTTTTCTTATTTACAGATGATATGAGCATGATCAAATTGATGATGATTCAGAAAATTATTTCATTAATTATTTCTGTTGTAACAATAATACCAGTCTATTATTTATTAAAAAAATTTTTTCAGAAAAATGTTGCCATAATTGGTTCAGCAATTTTTTGTTTTGAACCTCACCTCATTATGAATTCTATAGCTGGGGGAACAATGCCATTATTTGTATGTCTAACAACCACTGTGATCTATTTTTCATTAGTAAATAAAACTAAATTTTATTTTCTTTCATTTATTTTTGTAGCATTAACATCTTTTATTAGATATGAGGGATTATTACTCTTCATTCCTGTTTTTATTTCAATATTTCTGCAAAAAAATACTATAAGGAAAAAAATAAAAATTTCTTGTATTTCAGTTTTAATTTTTCTTTTAGTTTTAATTCCAATCATGTTTGTAGGTTATAATCCAGATGTATTATTATGTAAGGGGTGTACAGATTATACTCCTGTTTTTATGAATAAACTCCCAATATTTGCACATGTATTTGGTGCAACCATTACTGAATTAGATAATTGGGAGGATGCAGACAATATTAGAACAAATGAGGTTCCTCCAGAGATAGAGAAAGAGAGTAGATTAGGGTTTTATTTTACTAATGCATTAGTTGGATTTTCTCAAATGACAATTTTATTGATGCTGCCTATTCTAATAATCTGTGTAGTACCATCAGTATTTTTTATTTCTAAAAAATTTACACGAAATAGAATTATTCTAATAATTTTTTCTTTGATAATCTCTTTTACTGGATATTTTGCATATGCAAGAGGAATGGATGATATGAAATATCTATTTCCTCTAATACCAATAATTTTATTATTTTCATGTCTAACAATAGAAAAACTCTATATGCGCATAAATGGAAAGAAGATTGGAATTGGCCTAGTATCAGGAATTTTTATCATATCAATGGTATTTGTGGTATTTCAAACTACAGATTATCAAAGTGAAAAAGAGATCTACCTGTCAGCACTATTTATTGTAGAGAACGCTAATGGTGTAAATCTTGAACCGGGTGGAAAATTCATAAAGATTGCAGAATTGGAAAATAATTGGAAAAGATTACCAGAAATTGATGAAAGAAACAAGATTGTTATTGAAACAAAGAAATTAAGTCTCAAAAACTATCAAAATATTGAAAAGTTCATTCAAGAATCAAAAATAGATGGATTAACGCATATTGTTGCATATAATCAAAACGAAAAAGAATTTCTTACAGAAATTTTTCATAATGAAGAAGATTTTTCATATTTGTTAAAAGTGTATGATTCAGATGTATTAGATCATAAAAAGCACATAAAGATTTTTGAAATTGATTATGAAGTATTTGAAAAGGTAATTTGAGAATTAAATATGAAGGTGTTATGATTTGATATGGAGAAATAGAATATGAAGAAAATTCGTTGTGCATTAATTTATAAAAAATCATATAATTATTTTCAACCATCACATTTTGATAGAACAACGTATGATTTTTTCATGATTGCCTTAAAGAGAAATCCCAGATTGGAAATTTCATATTATCCATCAGATGACATTTTTGATGTTGAAAAATTAACAGGAAAAACCGATGTCATATTATTAACAAACAATCGTACAGATGGAACTCCAGATGAACTAAAAAATATACATAAAGTTGGAATTCCAGTCATATCACGCACAGGAGATCCACATCACGCAAAAAAATATAACCAGATGAAGTATCATAATGAATGGAAAATTGATTATTACTTTGGTGCAATACCAAAAAGTTATTTCCATAAATTTTATCCCAAAGATTTTAAGTTTAAAGAAATAATTTTTGGATTAGAGTCTCACAAGTATGAAAAATTGAAACCATTCAATGATAGAGTGAAAGATAGAATTTTGAATTCAGGTGCAATTGGAAAAAAGAATTTTAAATCTAGAATTGCCAATGCGTTTTTAAATCCAAAAAGATCAGGATGGTATTTTTATAAATTAAGAACTTTATGTAACGATCTAGAGTTTGTGGATTATAAAGGAATGAAAGGAAAGAAATTTGAGAATAAAGATTATCCCAGTTATCTATCACAGTATAGAGCTGCAATAGCTGCTACTACATTTTATCCTACTCAGAAATATTGGGAGATTCCAGCTGCAGGGTGTTTGACATTTATGGAGATTACAGATTTGAATGATGGAAAATTTTTAGGGTTCAAAGATGGGGAAAGTGCAGTTTTCATTAATGAAAAAAATTATGAAGAGAGGTTTTTAAATTATCTAAATGATCCTGACAATAAAAAATGGGAAGAAATTTCAGATTGTGGACGAGAGTATGTTATGCAAAACCTAACAAACGAACATGCAATAGAGTCACTAATTGAGTTAATGGAAGAAATAATTTAATTAGTTATTTTTGCCATGGGGATTTTCCTGGATTGGTATAAGTATCAGAAGAATTTTGTATTTTTTCTGCTTCTAAATTAAGACTCATTAACATTCCAGAATCTTTTTCCATGTGTGGAAGGTACGATTGGCTATAATCATCAAATGAATTATGTTCAGTTTTTCTCCAATCCCATTCTCTTATGTTTCCAAAACCACATAATTCTAAAACTCTTGTAAGAAATTTTGCATCATAAATCATTTTATGATAATCGTATTTGGTTTTTTGACCTCCACTAATTAAGCCAAGAACGTCTTCTATTTTCTTTGTTTTATTATACCACATAATTGATTTTTCAAAATCAGGAACAGCCAATCGTATGATTCCTCCTAGTTTTAGTTTTTTATTCCAGAGTTTCAAAATTGATTCAAATTCATTTCGTCCAAAGTGTTCTAGTACATGACTTGCATAGATAATTTCACAAGAATTATCTTCAATCTTATTTAATTTTGTTACATCATCTTTGATATCAATCCCAGGTAGATCATCTATGTCTACATTAGTCCATCCTGGAAGTAAAACATCACCACAGCCTAGATGTAATTTCATATATTTTAGATATGAAAATATAATAAATAATAATCGAATTAATTCTTCTATTAACTTATAATATATGTCAAAATCTAACAAAATATGAACTGGTCAGGACGGAATGTTTTGATAACTGGCGGTGCAGGTCATATTGGTTCTCATGTTGCAGCCGAGTTGGTTAAGAAGGGTGCAAATATTAGGATTGCAGATAATTTATGGCGTGGAAGAAAAGAATATCTTTTAGATGAAAATGGGAAGCCAATAATTGATTTTGAAAAAGATTTTTTTGATGTAGATCTTCGTGAGATGAAAAATTGTGAGAAAGTTATGAAAGGAATGGACACAGTATTTCATTTAGCAGATGTAGTTGCAGGTATTGATTTTGTGTTCGGTAATGAAGCCTTTGTCTATAGGAGTAATGTTTTGATTAATTCAAATGTTTTTGAAGCTGCAAAAAATGAAAAATTAGAAAAATTATCTTATGTTGGGGCAGCATGTGCATATCCATTAGAAAAACAGAATGACCCTAATCATCCACTTTTTAAAGAAGAAGATATGTATCCTGCACATCCAGAATCATCGTATGGCTGGGGAAAGCTTATGGGAGAGTATGAATGTGAATTATATTCAAAGACAGGATTACTTGATGCATCAATTTTGAGATTGCATAATGTTTACGGTCCACATAGCGATTTATCTGTAGAAAAATCTCAGGTTATACCAGCAACAATTAGAAAAGCAATAAGATATCCTGATGAGGATTTTTTGATTTGGGGTAATGGAGAACAGAGTAGAGCATTCATGTATGTAACAGACATTGTCGATGCACTAATTCTTTCAATGGAGAAAGGAATCAATAAAGGACCAATTCAAATTGGAAATAGTACAAAGACAACAATTAATGAAATCGCAGATTCAGTGATAGAAATATCAGGTAAGAAGATTGAAAAAAAGTATGATTTGACAAAACCCACTGGAGATTTGGGTCGAGCTGCAGATTGTAGTTTAGCTGAAGAAGTTTTAGGATGGAAACAAAAAGTTAGTTTAGAAGAAGGACTTAGAATGACATATGAATGGGCAGAACGATTTTTAAAAACCCAATAGAATGATAGATAAATGAATCAATTCTCAGAAAATTTTTGGAAAGATACACATGTTACTGTAACAGGAGGAGCAAGCTTCATTGGAAGTCATTTGGTGGATAAGTTAGTACATCTAGGTGCAGATGTATCAGTGATTGATAATCTTTCTAGTGGAAAAAAAGAGAATCTTTCTCAATCTTGGGATAAAATTCAATTTAGAGAAAACGATTTAGAGTATATTACAAAATCGGATATAAGTGGTTTATTTAAAGATCAGGAGATTGTTTTTCATTTAGCTGCAATTCACGGAGGGAGAGGATTCATTACAAAGCATCCAGCAGATGTAAGTTCTAATTTTTCAATTGATCACCATGTTTTTGAAGCATGTATGGATACAAATGTGAAGAATTTAGTTTTTGCAAGTACAGCATGCGTGTATCCTACAGAATTACAAAGTGAGATCGGTTCGGATTATAAATTAAAAGAATCAGATTCAGATCCTTTGAAATTGGATGCATATATGAGTGCAGATATAGAATATGGATGGGGTAAATTAATGAGTGAGATGCAAATGCACGCATTTAGAAAACAATATGGATTGAAAGGTTGTCCAGTGAGATTTGTTACAGCATATGGTCCAAGAGAAAATGAAACACATGCAATTATTGCATTAATTTACAAAGCTATTGAGAAGATGGATCCATTTGAGATTTGGGGTGATGGAAAACAAGAAAGAGATTTCACATATGTCGAAGATATTATTGAAGGTTCAATTCTTGCAGGTGAGAAAATATTTGATGGAACACCAATCAATCTAGGTACTGGAAGAAAATATACAATTAATGAGGTAGTAAGCATGATTTGTGAAATATTAGATTGGAAACCTAATGATTTTAAATTTGACACATCAAAACCTGTAGGTGCATTATCACGAGCATTAGATAACTCATCTGCTAAGAAATTGATTGGGTGGGAAACAAGATTTACACTAAAAGAAGGATTAAAAAACACTATTGAATGGTATACAAAGAACCATAAACAACAAGGAAAAGTTGACGAGACTGTTTTATTAGAACATAATTAACAATTTTTTTGTTTTAGAAAATAATTTGATTATAATTTTTCAGAAGATATGAAAAGATCTTTATCTTTTTTATTAGATAAAGTGCGCGTCGAAATATGTTCTTCAAACTGTTTTTGTAGTTTTTTTAGCTCGTCTAGTTCATCAGAGGATATTTTTTCATTATTCGAGATTTTAGTGATAAGATCAATAAGCTTTAGATTTAGAGTTAGGCTAAACTGTGAATTAATTAATACACGAGCCCAATAGGGATTACTTTCCATCCATACATCAGCTTCAGCTCTATATGATGGAGTCTTTTTGTAATGAGCATAACCAATGCCAATCAACAATGGTATTCCAACTATGATAACTATCAAAATGTATTGTTCGAATGTAGGAAAGATAGTTTTTAGGAAAGGATAATTATCAATTGCCAAATAATAAGTTACGGTCAAAGTGTTAATTGCAGCAAAAATAAACGCAAAGTATGTACTCCATCCTTGCCGGAAATAAAACCATGCTCGAAATCCAGGATTTTTACCCATTAAGGTTTAAAATTAATGTTAGTATATCAATTTCACTAGTAATAGATAATGATCAGAGTACTCAATTGATATTATCCAACATGGAAAGACTCATAGAAAATTTCTATATGTGATTTTTTAATATAGGTAATATTTCCTCGTAGATCCTGTCTGCAACTATTTTATTTCCAGAATCCATTACATGAATTAGATCATAGAAAATTGTATTTGAATAATCATCAAAAACATCGGTTAGATTCAAGGTCATAGTGCAGTTATCAAGATTATTCAATTCTTGAATCATTAATGGATAAAATTCAGATACGTCAAATTTTTGATTTGATTGTTTTGCTTGTAATTCCCATTCAGAAAGAGTTTTGTCACCAACACCAAGATAAGGTTGTATAGATATTATAATATCAATTTCAGCCATAGAAGGAGTCTCACAAATTGTTTTCCATCTATTTTTCCATAGATCCACTTTTTTTTCAACATTATTAACAGAAAGGGTATCTAACGAATTTTCATTTACATTAAAGATTTTTTTTTGTATAACTATATCTAAGAATTCAATAAAGTGAGGAGTTTTGTAATAATTTCTAATGTTTTTTGTGATTTTTTCTATACTATCAGGCGATGAATCATTTGAATATTCGTCTATTGGTGAAATTTCATTCAGCAGATCATTTCCACCATCATAAACAAAGATCATGTCAGGTTTTAGAAACAACAATCTGTCTTTTAGGAGATTTATTTCGTCATATGAAGAAGCACCGTTAACTCCAGCATTAATTATTTCTACATTTAGTTGTGAATTTTCTTGTTCAAGTTTTTTTTCGAGTAGTGCAGGGATTGTCGAAGAATCGCTAGTAGCATAAACACCATACATTGCTGACCCACCTAACATAATGATTCTATATGTCTCCGGATTTTTTTCAACATTGATTTCATGACCTCGTATTCCTAAAGTGTTAATATTTACTGAATTAGTTTTTTGATTTGGTTCCCAATGTTTGAAAGGTTTTTCATAGTCAATTATTGATTTATAATCAGAACATAGATTCTTTACAAAATTATGAGAGTATTGTGAAAATAATCCACTATCCCATAATCCAGTGTTACAAGAATCCCGTTGATCCAAAACAATTATTGAGATGATTTCTAGTAATACCAGACATATAATCAGGAGTATTATACCAAGTAAGGATTGTTTGGAGTATGATACTTGTACAGACATATCATTTCAATTTCTATGAAACATTATATCTTTATCCAGTAATTCATCATAATAATTTCTCTATTCACTCATAGTAGTATGAATGAATAATTAAAGATATTAATATATTAATAAAAAAAATATTGTGATGAAAATTTCAACTATAAGAGAAATTTTTGAATTATATTTTCAAAAGCGAAAATTTTACATGTTTCCAATAATCATATTGTTAATTGCATTAATAGGAGTTACAACGTTAGCACAATCAGGTTTAGTATCATTCATTTATCCAATTTAAATTGCAAACATCATCTCACAGATTTAAATCACTTGCTATCACTGCAGGATTTACATTTTGGTTTGTGATCATCACAATGAGTACAGGAGTTTTTACAATAGAATATTTATTTATTTTTGTTGTAGCAGTAATTATAATAACACAGATTTTTTCATTTAAAATTTCAAAAGGATTAGATGTCTTTGCACTTATTAATACTAAAATTTTTCTCGGAATATTATTTTTAGCAGTTATATCGATTTATGGCATATTATTTAGATTGTTGAAAATTGATCTATTACGATTGAAGGGACAATCACATACCTATTGGTTAGAAATTGAATCAAGTGATAACAGGAAGATGTATTGATGTACAATCTCGGCATATCGTGTTACTATCATGATTCTGCTGCAGCACTCTTAAAAGATGGGCATGTTATTGCAGCTGTAGAAGAGGAAAGATTTTCCAGGAAAAAATTTGATGATGATTTTCCAAAAATGGCTATTGAGTGGTGTTTAGAAGAATCAAAAATATCACCATCACAGATTCATTCAATTGCATTTTATGATAAACCAGTTCTAAAGTTTGAAAGGTTACTTGATAATTATATTACGGTTGCGCCAAGAGGATTATACAGTTTTCTTGATACAATACCGAAATGGCTCCATAAGAGATTATGGATAAAAGATGAGATTAGAAAATGTCTCAGAGGATTTAATGGTGAGATAATTTTTCCAGAACATCACCTATCGCATGCAGCACATACTTTTTACACGTCTATGTTTGATGAAGCTGCCATATTAACAGTTGATGGAGTTGGAGAGTGGAGTACAACATCTTTTGGATTTGCGAAAAATGGAATGATAACACTCACAAACGATATACGATGGCCTCATTCTCTTGGTTTGTTTTATTCTGCCTTTACATATTTTTTAGGATTCAAAGTTAATGAAGGAGAATACAAACTTATGGGCTTAGCATCATATGGAAAACCAAGATATTTTGAATTAATTTTAGATAAGTTAATCGATGTAAAAAATGATGGCAGTATTAAACTCAATATGGATTATTTTGCATTTACATATGACAAAGTTATGACTAATAAGAAATTTTCAAAACTGTTTGGAATTGAACCTAGGAAAAAAGATGAGGAAATTGAACAGATACATTTGGATATAGGCGCAAGTGCACAAAAAGTTTTGGAAGATGTGTTATTAAAGATGGCTTTTCATGTATACGAAAAAACCAAGATGAAAAAATTATGTTTAGGAGGCGGAGTAGGTTTGAATGGAGTGGCAAATTATAAAATTCTAAAAGAAGGACCATTTGATGATATACATATACCACCTTCGCCAGGGGATGCAGGTAGTGCGGTAGGATGTGCACAATATCTGTATTATATTCATAATAAAAATAAAAAAGATCTTGAACTTGATAAATCAAAAATAATTTCTGAGAATATTTACACAGGTCCATCATTTTCAAATGAAGAGATAGAGAAATTTTTGAATGCAAGGAAAATTATTTATGAAAAATTTGAAAAAAAGGAATTACTAGAGAAAACTGCTCAATTAATTTCTAAGGGAAAGATTGTTGGATGGTATCAAGGTAAGATGGAATGGGGACCAAGAGCATTAGGTGATAGAAGTATACTTGCAGATCCAAGAAAATCAGAGATGAAAGATATTCTTAACGAAAAAATTAAGCATAGAGAATCATTCAGACCTTTTGCACCATCGATTTTAGAAGAATTTGTCTCAGAATATTTTGAAATTGATAGAATTAGCCCCTACATGTTGATGGTTGCTCCTGTTAAGAAACCAGAGGTTATTCCGGCAGTTACTCATATTGATGGAACTGGTAGATTACAGACTGTAAACAAAATAGCAAGCCCGCTGTATTATGAGTTAATTGAAGAATTCTATAAAATTACAGGAGTTCCAGTAATTATCAATACATCAATGAATGTGATGGGGGAGCCTATAGTTAATACTCCAGAACAGGCATATAATATGATTCTCAAAACAGATATGGATTGTATTGTGATGGGAGGAAATATTATTTTTAAATCGTGATTATTAGATGAAATACAATACAAAATCCTACAGTTCAATGAGAAGTTTTTCACAGAAACTTTTTCATGGTGTTGGTAAGAGACATTTTTATTATTTAACTAGTTCATTACGTGTTTTACCAGATTTTTTTGTAATAGGCGGAGTCAGAACTGGAACAACATCATTATTTCATTATTTAGATCAACACCCATGTATGAAAAGTTCAGCTTATGATGAATTAGGATATTTTGATGACAATTTTCATTTAGGAGTAAATTGGTATAAATCACTTTTTCCTACTCGATCAACAAAAAATAAAATTTTAAAAAAACATGGTCAATTCTTAACATACGATGTTACTCCATTTTACATCTATAATCCATTAGTAGCAAGACGTATCTTTGAATTTAATCCAAAATCACCAATATTAGCTAATTTAAGAAACCCTGTTGATCGTGCATATTCTAACTATATGATTGCATATCAAGATGGGGACATAGATTGTTCATTTGAAGAAGTCATTAATTCCGAACTTGTAGAAATTGAAAATTCAAAAAACAAATTACATGATGAGGCGTTTTTGGTGGATACTTACTATAATAGAATTATATCTAGAGGTTTTTATGTTGATCAATTAAAAATTTGGTATGATCTTTTTCCACATGAACAACTTTTCATGACATCATCAGAAGATTTAGCAAAGGATACTAATAATATACTAAAACAGATTTTTGAATTTCTTAAACTTCCAGATAAAAAAATTCAGGATACTACTCATAAAAATAAAAGGCATTATCCACCAATGAAAAAAGTAACCAGAGATCAGTTAATGGATTTGTATAGACCGTATAATGAAAGATTGTTTAGATTAATTGGGAAGAAATTTGATTGGGATGAATGAATATAGAGTATATTTAAAAAAACCCAAGTTTTATTAAATAACATATGAGAAAAACACTCATATAATTTTATGAAAAAAATTTAGTAATGCTAATAATTTCACAAAATGCTACAGATTATGAATTAGATTTCCCTAAGGATGCAGTTCTCAGAATTAATTTAGCTTGGTGTAATAGTTTAAATGAATTAGAATCGAATTTGAAAAAACATTCTAATTATAAAATTTTTATTGATTTACCTATAGGAAGAATAAAACCTCCTAATAACAGATACACATTAGATGAGATAATTCCAATTTTAAAAAATTATAAAAATATCAAATATTTTGCAGTTTCAAATGTAGAAAATGATACAGATCTTGAAGAATTTTTAGAGACAGTACCTCAAAATATTACAATTGTTCCAAAAATTGAAAGCCCGGAAGGTGTCAAGAATATAGATAATATAGTTGCAAAATTAGACTATAATGAAAAATTTGTTATGTTAGATCATGATGATTTATTTTCAAATATCAAGAAGAATAATGAGGAACCTTCAATGTTTCAAGTATATATCAAAAAATTAATTGATAAATGTCGAGATAATCAAGTCGGATTATTAAGAACGGTAGGCGTAATTTTTAGTGATGATGAAAAACGTGATACACAGTATATTAAATAATAAAATATATTTTTCAAGATTTACTAAGTTTGTTAATAATTAAATTTTTTGAATAATCAGATATTATATGCTCATTGTGTGTATCATCAATAAATATATCAAAATTTCCTGAATTAAATTTTGATATGTATTGGTTTAGTGGTTCATGATATATTTTGTAAATTTCACTACTAAAACAACAAGGATCATTTTTATTAAAAATTTGAATGAATTCTCTATTATCACCGACAGAACTCATAATATAAAGATCATAATAATTTGTTATAGAAAATAAATCAGGATGGAATTGTTCATAATCACCTACATCATCAACTACATTTCGTAGTGATAATGGTAATGAACCAGCTACAGAGAAAGATTTTGAAATACGCGGATCTAAAGCAGGATAAACTGTTGAGACCCAACCGCCTCCAGATATTCCAACTATGTGAAACTCACTGAATGAATAATTTTTTTCTAGATAGTTTAAGGTTGAATTAATGGGGGCAAAAAATAATTCTAAACTAGAAAAATTTTCAGATTCAAGCAATACGAATTGATTATGTTTAAAAAATTTTACAGAACCAATATTTTCTAGATTTTTAATGGGTTGATTGTTCATTCCAGTCAAAGGCATTGAAAATGCAGCTACAGAAAATCCAGAATCAAGAAAATCTTGAATAGTTTGTTTACCATTAATAAAACCACCAGAATGGCCTTGATGATAGATAATTAATTTTCCGTTACTGTTATTGGGTAAAAATAAGTAAGAATGTGAAATAAATCCATGTTCCATTTGAAGAGTAATTTTTTCTATTTTTTGTAAATTAGTAAAACCAGAAAATCTGTCATCTACAAAATTATTTTCTATTATAGGTTGTTCAGAAGGTAAAGTGTCAGATTTCCATATGAGATTTATTAATTCCTGTCTTTTTTTGACTATGTCTTCATTATTTGAAATATTAGCATGTTCTTCTATGATGATTGGTTTCAGATTTTGTGAAAGGGATTGGATACCATTTTCATTAGAAAATGATTCAGAAATTAATGAATTAGGAAGGGAAAAACCAATGAATAAACCAAAAAAGAATACAGGGATGAAAAGAATGGAGATTTTTGATAGTTTTGACATATAGGAATCTGATTCTATATGCTTTTAAAATATTCTAATGACTGATGAGGTTTTTGATAAAATAGCTATTAGATAGCGAATTTAATATTAGAATGAATTTTTGTAGATTTTATGAAATTATTAATTGCGTATGGGAGTTTAGGGAAATTTTTTCATCTTAAAGAATTTGCTGAAGAATTAGAAAAATATGATATCAAAGTGAAATTGGTTCATGATATAGAATTTAGTAGAGGTTTTCCAAGTAAAAATATTTCAGATTGGTTTAAGGGAGATAAAAAATTCAATGAATTAATTTCATCATTCCAACCAGATGCTATATTCACTGACAGGCAAACACATTTTGCGGTACATTCAATTAAAACTGGCATTCCAACATTTATTCTGTTAAGAGGTCATTATTGGCAGGAATATTTTTGGGGGATGAGAACACTAGGTAATAATCTCAAAACTCGATTACTGTTATGGTTTAGAAATAGGATTTCTGAAAAAGTATTTCAAAATGCTACTGCAATTTTACCAATTTGTAAATATTTAGAAGATATTGTTAAAGAAAGATATCCAAATCAGAATACAGGAGTATTCTTAGAAGGAATAAATGCTGAACGTTGGCATCATACAAAGAAAATGGAATTAAAACATCCATGTGTGGGAATGGTACAAGATGCAAATTGGTGGGGTAAAACAAAAGAGATTTTGATGCTGGAAGATGTATTAGAAGAAATGCCAGATGTTCATTTCTATTGGGCAGGCGATGGTCACTATAGGAAAAAAATTGTTGATAGATTAAATCGATTTGAAAATTTCACATGGTTAGGTAGACTCGAATATCCAGACAGAGTAAGAGAATTTCTAGAAACAATTGATGTATATGCATTGATCACAGGAATGGATCTTGCACCGCTGACATTGAAAGAGGCACAGTTAATGGAAAAACCGGTCATTGCAACTGATGTTGGTGGCGATAGAGAGATGATGATAGATAAAAAAACAGGGTTTTTGGTTAGAGAAGGAAATTCAGAAGACATTATGAAAAAACTAAAACAGCTTTTGAATGATCCTAATTTAGCTCAACAAATGGGAAAAGAAGGTAGAAAATTTGTAAGTTCACAGTTCAATTGGGAATTTGTTACAAAGAATTTTTTAGAAATTATAAAACCATACTTAAAAAA
>MDTE01090497.1_pt1 | contig 21682 bp, 24 predicted proteins | sample 811231 | NCBI WGS metagenome assembly MDTE01 (sample SAMN05326651, study PRJNA326480) | marine metagenome | isolation source: seawater | place: Indian Ocean: Red Sea | collected 2010
AAAACAAATTACATATTTAGATTATGATAAAGTTCAAATATGCACTGGTACAATTATAGCAGCATCCATTAATGAAAAAGCAAAAAAACCTGCGTATGTTTTAAAAATTGATTTTGGAGAAAAAATAGGGATAAAAACTTCTTCCGCACAAATTACGAGTTACTATAAAACAAGTGAATTAATCAATAAACAAATTATGGCAGTCTGTAACTTTCCACCAAGAAACATAGCAGGAGTTCATTCTGAGGTTTTGATTTTAGGTGCAATTGAAGAAGATGGGAAGGTAGTACTATTTCATCCGTCTCAAAAAGTAAAAAATGGCCTACCTATTGCTTAGAAATTTCATTCACAAAATTAGATAGAGTTCTCAGCATATCTTGATCATATGTCATCATGTGATTGTCAAGGTCTGGAAAATAGTAGTACTTGGGTTCATTAGCTGCATCATAAATTTTTTTACCCATGTAAAATGGAACTAGCGTATCAGATTTACCATGTAAGACCAATATTGGCGATTTAATCATGCTCAATTTTTTTAAGGAGTTATATTTATCTTTTTGCAAAACGCTTATTGGTAAAAATGGATAAAATCTTTTTCCCATATCTATCATAGATGTATAAGGCGACTCTAAAATGATACCAGAATATTCATTTTTAGTTGCTAGCTCAACAGCGATACCTGTTCCTAACGACTCTCCATAAAGAATGATATCTTTTTTATTTATTCCTTTTTTCTCAAGCCATTCAACTGCTTTTTGAGCATCTTTATACAAACCCTGCTCCGTTGGTTTTCCATTATTACCACTAAATCCACGCCAAGATATAATAAGAAAATTTAAATCCAGATCATTAAATTTATTTAATTTATAAGTCCTAGCACCTAACTCTCCTGCATTACCATGGAAAAATAATATAGTTTTTTTATTTGGATTTAAATAAGAATACCATGATTTAAGTTTAATATCTTTTTCTGATTCAATATAAACTTCTTTATATTTAAATTGAACAGTGGTTGGGTCTGTATTTTTAACGTTTGGATGGTACATAAATGTTCTTTGAAAGATGTACATAAATAATAAGATTAAAAGATAAAATATAAGACTTAAAAAAATAAAATATTTTAACATTTTCATTTATATTTTTTTCTTGCTAGAAATATCCCTATAACAACGAATGTTGCACCATACAAATGGTAAGCTGCTAATTTTTCTGAAAAAAGAAATATACCGTAAAAAGCTCCATAAATTGGCATTAGATATACTGTTAGTCCAGCTATGGATGCACCAACAACTTGTTGCAGTTTTGTATACATTAAAAATGCTATTATTCCTGGGAATATTGCAGCCATAAAAGTAAATTTGAAATAATTAAAATCAAAGTTTGTTGGTAAAAATAAAAAATGCTCAATTAACGAAAAGGGAATTAATATAAGCGAACCTAGTAAACTCATTAATGTAAACCTCTCAATAATATTAAATTTACTCTTCCAGTTAATTAAAAAAATTGAAAATAACGACCAGCATATTGCAGCTCCAAATATCCAAACGTCACCAATACTAAAATTCAAATTAAAAAAATTAGTTAACTCTCCTTTAAAAATAATAAAAAATACTCCAAACAAGCTCAATAATACTGCGCAATATTGTAAAAATTTTAAACGCTCCTTATAAATATATGCAGACAATAAAACGATAAAAATTGGAGATAACGCATAAATTATCGACATATTTGTCACTGTTGTTGTTAATCCAGAAACATAAGGTAGAGCTCCACATCCAGCATATCCAGTTGCACTCAAAAAAAATAACTTCCAAAACTCATTTTTAAAAAATTTTTTTTTCTTTTGAATAGTTTGATAAACAAATGGAAAGAAAATTAAAAATACAATTAGCCATCTAGAACAAGCTAGAGTTACAGGTGGAATATTACCTAAAGCTCCTCTTGCGATAGCCAAATTACTTGTCATAAATATCGGTTGAATAAATAAGAGTGAAAACTGAAAAAAAGAAGTTGACTGTATACTTTTTATTTTCAACAGCTAATTTATTTTTTTAGATTTTCAAAAGTTTCAACTAAAATCATAATAATGGCAAGACCCATAATTAAATAAACAGGAAGTATATCTAAAAAACCTATCATGGGCGATTTTGTCAATGTTGTTGCTAAACCTACTAAAAACAATATTGATAAACTGGTACCTAAGATTGTAATTGTTTTTTTATTCATCGCTCATCTCTTGTTCTAACCATTTAGCATATTTTAAAAATCTTAAATCGTCAAACTTATTGCCTATAATTTGTAAACCTAGCGGTAAGTTGTTTTCACCACTCAAAACCGGTAAATTTAAAGTTGGCAAACCCATATAGGTCCAAATAGTTGATAACTCTGGACTACCTGTTGATGCTAATCCTTTATCAGCGACCCCTAAAGATGACGGGGTAATAACACCATAATAGTCATCAAAAACTTCCTTATATGACTCATAAGCGCGAGATCTAAAATCAATTGCTTCGCCATATTCATACGCAGAATATTTTTTCCCTCTTTCAATGGCTTTAATCAAATTTTTTCCTAGGGATTTTTTACTTAACCTATAATAATCGCTAAAACTTCTAGCCATATCAGTCTCATGAATTATTTTATGATACTTAAAGATATCTTTGAAATACGAAGGCTCATCGAATACTTCAACATTTTTTTTAAATGACTTGATAAAATAATTAAATATTTCTTGATTTTTTTTACTAATTTTTTTCCAACTTTCAGTTTTATAAAAAATGAATTTTGGTTCAAATTCCAATTCTTTTTCTAATTCGTCCATCATATTATCTGCTGAATAATGAACAGTGTCACAATCATATAAATCCTTTTTAATTAATACTTTAGAAAAATATGCAGCATCTTCAACGGTGCGAGAAAAAACTCCAACTTGATCGAGAAAAGATGATTGTTTTAGAATTCCTGTTCGTGAAATTAACCCAAAAGAAGGTTTATAACCAACTACACCACAATAAGATGCCGGTCTTATTACAGATCCATTTGTTTGTGTACCAACCGCAAGGGGAGTCATATATGAAGCGACTGCTGCTGCAGATCCACTAGATGAACCGCCTGGTGTCCTAGTATAATCATGAGGATTCTTGGTTTTTCCGGGATCAAAATAGGCTAATTCAGTTGTCACTGTTTTCCCCATTAATATTGCACCGGAATTTTTTATTAAGTTTGAAACTTCTGAGTCTTGGCTTAAACTTTTACCTTTCCTTAATTTAGTGCCGCACTCAGTTGGCATATCATAAGTTCCAATAATATCTTTTAATGCAACTGGTATACCATGAAGTGGTCCTAAGGGTTTACCCGAAGATCTATATGTATCTGCTTCTTCGGCCTTCTCTAAAAGTTTCTTTTTATCAAAAAAAGCCCAGGCACAAACTTTTTTTTCAAACTTTTCAATTCTATTAATGTAAACTTCACACAGCTCTTTAGAGGTAACTTCTCCGCTCTTTATTTTGTCAACGAGTTCAATAATTTTAAAATTAATTATATCTTCTGAAATCATTTATTGTTAGTTCGCAAACAAAGTTTCTGGTAACCATAGTGCAATACCTGGAAACAAATACATTAATACCATTGCAAAAATTACTATTCCTAAGAATGGACCAATTCCCTTAAATATTTCCAATAGTTCCACATTCTTGGATTGCACGCCTTTAAGATAATAGGCTGACATGGCCATAGGTGGAGTTAAAAAAGAAGTCTGCAAATTTAATGCTATTAACATAGCAAAGAAATATGGATTAACATTATAAACTTCTAATAATGGTAAAAAAATTGGAACAAATATAATTAGTATCTCTGTCCATTCAAGCGGCCAACCTAGTAAAAAAATTATTATTTGTGTGATTACAAGAAATTGCCATGGTTTTAAATCCATTGACGTAAAAAAATGTTCAAAAACTTCATGACCACCAAGGTAAGAAAATACCGATGCAAAAGTCCATGAGCCAACAAATAGCCACATAATCATTGCTGATGTTTTAGCTGTGAGAAAAACTGAGTCTTTAAAATTCTTCCACTTCAATGACTTGTAAACTAATGAGAGAAAAATAGATCCCAAGGCACCTATCGCTGCAGCCTCTGCAGGCGTTGCAAGACCAGCGAGAATAGTTCCAAGAACTAACATAATTAAAGTAAATAATGGAACAAATGAAATTAAGATTTCTTTCACTATTTCAAAAGTTGGGGGAATTTCCTCCGCTGGTGGTTTTGGCGCTACTTTAGGATTAAAATAAGCTAACGTTATCGAATAAATAATATATAAAAATGCTAATAGTAAACCTGGGAAAATAGCGGCGGCAAATAATCTAAGTGGTGATAGTTGAGCAATTACTGAATAAACAATAAGCATGATGCTTGGTGGTATTAAAATTCCAAGGCATCCTCCTGCGCAAATTACTCCAGATGCAAACTTTTTATCATATCCAGCTTTAATCATAGCTGGCCAAGCCAATAAGCCCATTAAAGTCACTACAGCTCCAATTATTCCTGTTGCTGTAGAAAATAAAGCGCACGTTACTAATGCTGCAACTGCCATGGAACCAGGTAACTTATGAGAAGCCAACCTTATTGCAAAAAACAATCTAGACACAATTCCTGCTCGCTCTACCAGATAACCCATGAACAAAAATAAAGGTACAGCAGTTAAAACGTTATTGTCCATTACAGTGTAAGTATTTTGAACAAATAGACCAAAAATTCTATTATCCAGAATATGGTCCATGATCGCCCAATCAAAGTAAGCGTAGTAACCAAAAATAATTCCCATTGCCATTAAAGTAAAAGCAATAGGAAAACCTAATAGAACACATCCTAAAAAAACTACCATCATTATGATAGCTATCGTTGGGTTAGGTATATAGTATCCAAACATTTTAGTTATTCTTTATTGAATTCTGTATGAGAGGTTCTCATTAATATTTTTTCGGTCTCTTCTGAATCTGTCTCTCTAGGAGCCCAATTACCGGTTTTAATACAAACTATACATCTTAAAACTTCAGCTACACCTTGTAATGTCAACAATATACCTGACAATGGAATAAGCGATTTAGCCATATATATTTGTATTTGGGCAGGACTATTCCAACTAGTTTCTTTGACTTTCCATGCCATGCCTGCATATTCCATGCCTGCAAATGTTAACGCTAAAACACCTGGGAAAAAAAATATAAAATAAAGCCATAAATCTAACTTGGCCTGTTTCACTGGCTTCATTAAACGATACAGAACATCCCCTCTAACATGCGCTTCTGTAGCTAATGTATAGGCTCCTGCCATCATGAAGATTGCTCCATACATCTGTAAACTAAAATCAAAATTCCATAAAGTTGGCTTGTTGAAAACATAAGCCATCACAACTTCGTAACATGTTCCTAGGCACAAAATTACAATGCACCAGGAAAAAGCTTTTCCAACCGATATACTTAATGTGTCAGCAAATTTTATATAAGCGTTATATCTTTCCATGAGAGATCTATATTCTTTTTTATTTATAAAAAAAGGGGGATTTTACTCCCCCTTTATTAATTGACACTATATTTTTACTTTTGATATCGGACCAAACTCATTTTCATAAGCCAATCTGTAATTTGGTTGATTCATGAGTAAGTATTTCATCACTTTTTTAGCATAAGCTTTTTGAGAGTTGATAATTTTTGCAAAGAATGGGTCTTTAGCAGAAAATTCTTTTACAACTTTATCCCAACCTTTTAACTGTTCAGCTAAAATTTCATCTGATGTTTGATAAACATTTACACCACTCTCATTCATTAGTTTTGCTAAATCATTAGAGTATCTTACAAGTGCTTTAAAGTAGTTATCACTATTTGCACTGTAAGCAGCATATTTAAGAATTGCTTGATGTTTAGGCGATAAACTATTGTATCTTTTTTTGTTTATCGGTATTTCAAACATCTCCTGTGATTGGTGAAATGATCCTAAATGATAATGCTTAGACACATCTTGCATACCAAACTGAGAGTCTGATGTAGGGTTATTAAATTCCGCTGCATCAATTAAACCAGTTTTCATAGCTGGTTGAATTTCTCCACCTGGAAGTTGTCTAACTACCATTCCCATTGCAGTAAGAACGTTCGTTGCTAATCCAACTGTACGATATTTCATACCTTTAACATCGGCAACTTTAGTTACATTCTTTTTGAACCAACCGAAGGGTTGTGCTGGCATTGGCATATGAAAGAAACCAACATAATCGTATCCTACTTTGCTTAATGTTTCTTCATATAATGCTCTACCTCCACCATATTCCATCCATCCCATAACTTCTTGAGATGATAGCCCGTATGATGGTCCTGTACCAAATAAAGAAGCAGCAGGATTTTTTCCGTACCAGTAAGCTGTCACCCAATGCCCCATATCTAAGGCACCAGAACTAACTGCTTGTCCGATTTCAGAAGTTTTTACAACTGCTCCAACTGGTTGCAGATCAATTTTTAATTCTCCGCCTGACATTTCCTCTACCATTCTTGTGTAGTCTTTTGCCATTTCAAAGAAAATATTTGCACCACTTGGCCATGCAGCTTGCATTTTTAAAGTGACAGTTTTTCCACCACCACCGCCGCCGCCGCTTTCTTTAGGCTTACAAGCAGCAAGTAATCCAGCTGTAGCTAAAGCTCCAGTTGCAGCTGCTTTTTTTAAGAAACGACGTCTTTTACTTACAGTCGTTTTTGTTTTTTGTGACATGTTTTTCTCCCATGTTAGTTAAATTTAACTAATAGATTTTAACCCAATAAATCGTAAGCTGTCTATTGAAATAATTTTTTTTAGACGTCGAATTTTAAAAATCTACGGAAATCGTTATAAAATTACAAAGCAATTTAACCTAATTTACAAAAAGCAACTTTAGGTTGAACTAGTTTACACGATCTTTTGGGGCAATTTTTTTATTTAAAAAACTATCCAAATTGTCAATTGCTCTATTGCCCATCGCTATTCTAGTACTTGATGTAGCGCTACCTAAGTGAGGCAATAAAAATAAATTATTTAATTCTAAATACTTTTTATTAATATTTGGTTCTCCACGATAAACATCTAAACCTAAAGCAAAAACTTTACCATTTTTCATCGCTTTAATCATTGCCTCATCTTCAATAACTTCACCTCTTGCAGCATTAGCAATTACAACGCCGTCAGGAAAATTTTTTATAGAATCTTCGTTAATTAAATTCTCAGTGCCCTTTGATCCTGGACAATTAATAGACAAAAATTCACTATTTTTAAACAAACTGTTTACTTCTTCATGATAAATAGCCCCATCTTCTAAATCAGGACTTACTCGATTTCTGTTATGATAATGTATTTCCATATCAAATCCTCTGGCTCTTTTAGCTACAGCTCTTCCAATTCTACCCATTCCTAAAATTCCTAATTTTTTGCCAGTCATTTGTTTGCCTATGAGATAATCTGCAGACCATTTCCATTTTTCAGTTTCTGCCGCTTTGCGACCTTCATATGCTCTTCTTGATGCGCCAAGCAATAACAAAATAGAAATATCTGCTGTAGCATCAGTTAAAACATCAGGTGTATTTGTAACGATAATTCCTTTATTAGATGCAGCATCGATATCAATATTCCCAAAACCTACTGCATAGTTGGAAATAATTTTTACACTTTCAGGTAATTTCAAAATTAAATCTTTACTGAGTATTGTATCTGGAAAGGTTAAAATACCATTGCAATCTTTTGCGTTTTTTAATATTTCTTCTGAAGAGAGTAATTTATCATCATTATTTAACCTGACATCAAAAATACTAGAAATTCTTTTCGAGTTTTCGTTTAATAATCTTCTAGTAACTAGAATTTTCTTCATAACTTGTGTAATCCAACTGGTTTTTTTCCACCAGTAAACCAATCTATAAGTTCTATCGTATGAACAATCGGCGTCTCAATTCCATTTGCTATTTGAGTTATGCAACCAATATTTCCTGCAGCTATAATATCAGGTTTAATTTTTTTTATATTATCGCATTTTCTCTTTAGCAATTCAGAGGCAATATTATCGTGTAATAAATTATATGTACCTGCAGAACCACAACACAAATGTCCGTCTGGTACTTCTAAAATGTTATTCCCGGTTTTCTTTAATAACTCAATAGGTTGATCATGAACTTTTTGACCATGTTGCATTGAACATGCAGAATGGTAAGCAATATTATACCTTTTGGAATGATTTGTTCTTGTAAAATCTAGCTTAATTGATTCTTCTAAATATTCAGTAATATCTAGTGCAATATCACTTATAACCTTAGCTTTTTTTCTCAATGATTTGTCCGAATGATCTTTAAAGATAAAACTATAATCTTTAATCGTGGTACCACAACCTGATGTATTTACTAAAATTGCATCAATTTTTTCCTTTTCATATAAATCATACCAAGCATTAATATTTTGTGTAAAATACTTATGCGAAATTTCTTCCTTTCCTAAGTGGTGAGTTAAAGATCCGCAACATTTGATTTCTTTCAAAATATGCACTTCAATACCATGTCTCAAAAGAACATTAATTGAAGCATCATTAATATTTGGTGATATAGCTTTTTGAACACAGCCAGTTAATAATGCAACTTTTGAAATACATTTTTTGCTTGGCTTAAAAACAATATTCTCAGGAAATTCTGAAGTTGAAAATTTTTTAGGCATGTAAGATATCATGTGCTTTATTTTTTTTGGTAACAAAAAGTGAAATGGTTTCGATAGTCCTGAAATTTTAGCTAAAAATTTAAATACTTTTGGCTTTGGTAAAATATAGGCTAACATAGACCTAATGAGTCTCTCAAAAATGGGTCTCTTATATGTTCTCTCAATGTGATTTCTACCATGATCAATTAGATGCATATAATCAACACCTGATGGACAAGTGGTTAAGCATGCATAACAAGAAAGACATCTATCAATATGTTTAACAATTTTCTTACTTGCAGGCTTATTATTTTCTAACATATCTTTAATCATATAGATACGTCCTCTTGGACCGTCTAGTTCATCTCCCAAAATTTGATAGGTAGGGCAAGTTGCATTACACATACCGCAGTGTACGCATTTCCTAAAAATTTTTTCTGAGTTCTCTATTTCAGGATCTTGTAATTGATTTTTTTTAAAATTTGTTTGCATTATATACCTGAATACATTTTATTTGGATTTAATATACCCTTAGGATCAAAACTTTCCTTCAATTTTTTTGATAATATTCTTAAACTTGAATTTGAATTGGTCAAAAACTCTTCACTTTTTCTAAAATTATCATCTGCTCGTAAAACGGTTAAATGTCCATCATGCTTTAGACAAAAAATCCTCATTTGGTCGAGATCTTGTTGATTTGACAATGAACACCAAGCAATATTTCCGCCCCAATCTAAAAAATATTTATATTTTACGTTTTCAAAATATTTTACGAAATTTCTCATATTAGTGATCGGTAATGAAATTTTACAAATACAATCATTTGTGTTGGCATAACCCTCTAAATTTTTTACTTCTCTCCAAAAAATAGAAGTTTGGTATACATCTAAGATTATAATTGATTTATCTTTAAATATTTTTTTTAAAGTTTGTATTCTCTCCACAACTGACGTTTTTGGACCTTGAACCCTCAAACCTAATGCTGATCTATCTTTTTTAACATCATTTAATGTTAAAAATGAAACATTGTCATTTGGAAAAAAGCATGCTCCAGAAATTTCTAAAGAGGAGTCTAGCGCAATTTGAAATACCTCAAGAGCTTGAATGTAATCAACGTTATTTATTAAAAAAGTTTCTTCGTACTCAGGTATTGGAGACACTTTTAAATTAATTTCAGTGACAGCACATAATGTTCCAAAAGAACCACTTATTACTTTACTTAAATCATAACCTGTCACGTTCTTAACTACAGTTCCACCAGATTTGATTTTAGCGCCTGAACCATTTACAGCTTTAAACCCCAAAACATGATCTCTCAATGCTCCATTTTTATATCTGCCAGGTCCGGATAGATTACATGAAACTACTCCACCAATTGATCCTGGATTAGATTTTCCAGAATATATGTATCCTAAATCATTAGGTTCAAATCCTAAAAATTGATTTTTTTTTTTTAATTCCATCTCAATTTCGTCAATAGACGTACCAGGTAAAACTTTAATATAAAGTTCTTCTGGGAAATACTCTAAAATTCCAGACATCGATCCTAGACTTAGAGTTTGTGATGATTGTATAATTCTACCAATTTTTTTTGAATTATGTCCAACAATTTCCAGAGGGCTGTTGTTATTAAAATTTTCAAATATGAAATCTGATACTTCTTGTTCAGATTTCGCGGAATAAAATCCAGACATTAAAATCTTGGTAAATTAGGAAATTTATCTTTACCTTTATGTATATGCATTCTTCCGCCTTCAGCACAGCGATGTAAAATTGGAAAAACTTTCCCTGGATTCAAAAGATTATTTTGATCGAATGCATTTTTAATATTTAATTGTTGTTGGATATCATTATCATTAAACATCTCACACATTAACTCTCTTTTCTCAACACCAATACCATGTTCACCGGATAGTACTCCTCCAACTTTTACACAATATTTCAGAATATCAGCTCCAAAATCTTCAGCTTTCCTCATTTCGGTTGGATTATTAGAATCGAACATGATTAAGGGATGTAAGTTTCCATCACCTGCGTGAAAACAGTTTGCTACATTAAGCTTATATTTTTTTGAAAGCTTATTTATATAACCTAAAACGTCTGCTAATTTATGTCGAGGTATTGAACCATCCATACAAATATAATCTGGCGCCAAAACCCCGCATGCTGTAAAGGCAGCTTTACGTCCTTTCCAAAATCTTAATCGTTCTGCATCGCTATTACTTGCACGATTATATGAAGCTTTATTCATCTTTGCTATATCCAAAACCTTATCTATTAAAGTATCAACTTCACTTGTCGTACCATCAAGCTCAACAATCAATAAAGCCTCTACATCTCTTGGGTAACCAGCTTTTGCATAATTATCTGTCGCAATAATTAATGGTTTGTCCATTATCTCCATTCCTGCTGGAACTATACCTTTGGCGATTATATCAGCAACACAATTTCCTGAGTCTTCGATGGTATCGAAACCAATTAATACAGCTCTAACCGACTCTGGTTTTTTTAAAATTCTGACTGTTACTTCTGTTACGACACCCAACAATCCTTCCGAACCAGTAATTAAACCTAATAAATCATAACCTTCAGAGTCTAAATGTTTTCCTCCAACTTTTAATACAGTACCATCCATTAAAACTATTTCAGCACCCATTAAATTGTTAGTGGTTGTTCCGTATTTTAGGGAATGAACACCTCCAGAGTTTTCTGCAACATTACCACCAATAGAACAAGCTAATTGACTTGAGGGATCAGGAGCGTAATAATAGTTTCTATGTTGAACAGACTCAGTTATCGCTAAATTAGTAACGCATGGTTGAGCAACAACGCAACGATTATCAAAATCTGTTTCAAGAATTTTGTTAAATTTACCCATCCCTAATAAAATACAATCAGCCAAAGGAATAGAACCGCCAGACAGTCCAGTACCAGCTCCTCTTGGAACAACTTTAATTTTATTTTCATGACAATATTTAAGTATTTTAGAAACTTCTACTGTTGTTTCTGGTAAAATTACTGCAATTGGTTTTTGTCTATAAACAGATAGTCCATCTGTTTCATAAGGTTTAATTTCATCATCTGAATGAATTATATTTGAACTGATCTTTTTCAGATCATGTACAATTTGTTTTTTATTTTCTATAACGTTTGTATCTGGCTCTGGTAATGTTAATGGCATAATTCTTGTATATTAGATAATTTTTTTGATTTTCTCCAATGCTTTTTCTATGTTCTCATAAGAATTTGCAAAACTAAATCTTACATAATTTGTGCAAGATTGGCCAAAACTAGTACCTGGAACTATTGCCACACCAGCGTCAAATAAACACTTTTCAGCAAAAATCTCTCCAGTCATGCCAGTTTCACTAATATTTGGAAAAGCATAAAACGCCCCGCCAGGTTTATTACATTTAATTCCTGGTATTGCGTTCAGACCTTCGACTATAAGATTCCTTCTTTTATCAAATTTTTTCATCATATCTTTTATAAATTCATGAGAACCCTCTAAAGCCGCCAGCGCTGCAACCTGATTAGCAGCTGAAACACAAGAATAACTGTTGATTGCCATCTTGGTCACATTTTCAATTAAATTTTTTGGCCAGACACTCCATCCAAGACGCCAACCAGTCATAGCATATGTTTTGCTCCAACCGTCCATTACTATTAATCGATCGAATAATTCCGGGTAGTAAAAAAAAGATGGCATGCTTTTACCATCATAAATTTGTCTGGAATAAATTTCATCGCTAAAAATTGCAACGTTAGGAAATTTCTTTAACCCCTTTGCTAATTTATCGATTTCATTTTTTTCAATTAATCCTCCAGTTGGGTTTTGAGGATTATTAATAATTAACAATCTTGTTTTTTCACTTATCAAGTTTAAAACTTCATCTGCATTAAATGAGAAGTTTTTTTCTTCGGAAAGATACATTGGAACTGCTTGAGCTCCACTATAATTTATTACCGATTCATAAATTGGAAATCCAGGCTCAGGGTAAATAATTTCAACACCAGGTTGGCCAAACAGCATAATTGCAAAAAACATTGACGGTTTGCCACCAGGTGCAATAAATACTCTTTCAGATCCAATTTCTGCTCCATACATTTTTTTTATATGTTTACTAACACCTTCTCTTAATTCTATTGTGCCATTTGCTGGGGTATAACCATGATGACCATCGTCTAAGGCTTTTTTTGCTGCTTCAACGATATGCTTAGGTGTTAAAAAGTCAGGTTGCCCGATTCCTAAATTAATAATTTCTTTTCCTTCACTTTCTAGTTTTTTAGCTTTGGCTAAAATTAAAAAAGCATTTTCTGTTCCTAATCTAGAATAATTTTCTGCAATTTTCATTTATCTATATGCAATTTTGCTTTTAGTGAGCTCCTCAATGCTTCTTGTTCCCATCAAAGTCATCCCACGCGTAATCTCATCTTTCATTTTTTGAAGCACCCTCTCAACGCCTAATTGTCCACCTGCACCTAATGCGTATAAATATGCTTTTCCCATTGAACATGCTTTTGCACCTAATGCTAATGCTTTCAGAACATGTGTTCCTCTTCTAATCCCACCGTCTAAAATAATTTCAATCTTATCACCAACCGCATCAACTAAAGTTTCAAGTTGATCGAATGGAGCACGAGAACCATCTAGTTGTCGTCCCCCATGATTTGAAACCATTATAGCAGTGGCGCCAATGTCTATTGCTTTTTTAGCATCATCAACGGACATAACACCTTTTAAAGCAAAAGGGCCGTTCCACTTTTTTGCTGCATACTCCGCATGTTTCCAATTCATTGTGGTGTCAAATTGCGAATTAATATAATCCATGATTGAACTTTCTATACTTGAGCCCTTTTTTGTTAAGTGAGAAATATTTGCTAAATTAAATTTAGGCCCCATTAAATAATTTAAACTCCACGAGGGGTGCATTACGAAACTTAAAAAACTTTCAAAAGTAAGTTTAGGTGGCGTTGAAAAACCAGTTCTATGATCTCTTTCTCTGTTACCGGCAACAATAGTATCAACTGTAAGACACATTGCTTTAAATCCTGAGCGCTGACACCTTTCAATTAAATTATCAGTCAAACCCTGGTCTTTATGGATATAAAGTTGAAACATTTTTGGGCCGCCAGAAATATTTGAAATCTCCTCAATACTTTTTGTACCCATTGTAGACAAACTAAAAAAAGTTCCAAATTTTTCTGCCGCTCGTGCAGATGCTTTTTCTCCATCATGATGGTATAGCTGGTGCATTGCAGTTGGTGATAAAAATAATGGAAAGTCAATTTTTTGACCTAACACAGTCGTAGATGTATTGACGTTACTTACATCTGTCAGAACATTCGGGACAAGATCACACTTATTAAAAGAGTCTGTATTTCTTTTTAAAGTTGTTTCATCATCAGCACCACCATCAATGTAATGAAAAATAGGTGAAGGTAGTTTCTTTTTTGCAAGCTTGCGAAAATCATCGATATTATGACAATCGCTTAATTTCATTCGTGATTATTAATACTGTTTAAAAAAAGTAAAAGCTATATTATTAGCTCCAGGATTTTTGTCACCTAAACTAGCATTGGAAATATGGCTATATGATAAGCCAAAGTTAGATGTATCTCCAACACTCCACCCTAGATTAATTTGAGATTTAAATTCAAGGTTATGACCAAGATCTTTTCCATCTCCTTCATGATAATAACCTGGTGCGAAACTAGGACTTATGAAAAAATTTCCAATTTTATAATTACTTTTTAAACCGATATACAACATAGATGCATTATCTTGCGTAAGCATTGCTCCTGTAATAGGAACAAATTTTCCTAATACAGTTTCATAGCCTTTACTATCTTTTAAACTATATGTAGCCTCTAGAAATCCAGACTTTTTATTATCATCGCTGTAATCTAATATTCCAGTTGTTAAAGCTACACCTTGGCTGTACGCAGAAGTTGCTAAAAAACTAAGTATTAAGCTTAAGAATATTTTCTTCATAGAAACTAAATATATTAATAAATTGTTATTTAAAAGTCTTAATCTTTATTAAATACGTGAAAAATTGGTAAATTGCTGGGTAATTTGCGAATTTTTTTTAATGCATAATTAACACTGGGAAATGCAAGTGATTTCCAGGGTATATCTTTATATTCAAAATATCTTGCATCTAATGTTTCAATGCCCGGTCTAAAAGTTTTATTTAAATGCTTAGCTATGAAAACAAATTGAACTAAATTTTTTTTTTTAATAGTAAATATTATAAACAATTTTTTCAGTTTTATTCTTATATTAACTTCCTCCTTAGCCTCTCTGATCGCTCCCTCCTCTGGTGTTTCACTTTGATCGAGATAACCCGATGGAAATGTCCACTTACCATAGCTTGGCGATATTGCTCTTTTACATAGTAAAATTTTATTATTTTTAATTATTAAAGAGCCTGTAACAATCTTTGGATTTTTATAATCTATGAAGCCGCAATTTTTACAAAATTTTCTCTTTTTTTGCTCTAAATCAACTTTTTTAAAAACAAAAGTATGACAACATTTATTTTGTTTCATTTAATCTCCTATATAAAATCAAAACACCAATTAAAAGAAATAAAGCAGGTCCCAACCATAGCATAATATTTGTAGTCGAAGGAGATGGGTTAAAAATAATTGACTCCCCATATTTAGATATCAGAAAATCGTAAATTTCTTTATCAGTTCTATTATCAATTATTTCTTTTTTTATATAATTTTTGATGTCTTTAGCAAAATCTGAATTAGACTCGTATACTGATTGTCCTTGACAAACCAAACAACTAAGGTTTTTTGAAATAATATTTACTCTTGTGTCTACCTCATTGGCACTTGAAAAAGTTACATATAATAAAAAAAAAATAAAAGAAAATTTCATTTTAAATTTAGTACTTTCTTAATAAATTCATTATTGATAGGCCCAATCTGTTTATCAATAATTTTAAAATCTTTATCAACCAGATAAGTTTCTGGTACTCCGAAAGCTCCAAGATTAATAGATAACTCGCCTTTATAATCTAACAAAACTTCTTGGTAAGGATTTTCATACTTTTTCAAAAATTTATTTGCGTTAACTTTTGTGTCTTTGTAATTAATGCCAATAATTGAAATATTTTTATTTTTTAATTCCATCAAAAATGGATGCTCTATTTTACAAGGAGCGCACCATGAAGCGAAAATATTTACAATAAACATTCTATTTTTAGAAATTTGCTTAATATTTATATTTTGGCCATTAAATAAACTTTTTGATGAAAGATTTGGAAATTCTTTTCCAATCATAACCCTGGGTTCAAAATCTTTTTTTTTGTAAAGTGAATTATAAAAAAAGAAAAATAATAAACCAAAAAAAATTAATAACAGAAATATTTTAAATTCTTTTCTTAAATACACTTAAAATACCTCCAACAATAATTAATAACAAACCAAACCAAATTCCATGTATAAAAAAATTATAATAATATCTAGCGCCAATTACTTTACTATTTAAATCTGGGAAGTTAATTGCTAGATAATGATTTGATAATAATGTTGTCTTAATACTTGTCTCTGATGTAATTTGCTCAGGTTGAAAATATCTTCTTATTGATGGATTAAGTGTGAATATTTTATTATTATCTAAAATTTCGAAATCGGTCTTCATCTCCAAATAATTGTTAATTTTTAAAATTTTTTGGTCTCTTAAGTTTATAGAAAAATTATCGAATTTTTTTGTTTCACCAATTTTAATTTCAAAATCTTTTGTTTTTGAAAAGTTTGAATTTAAAAATACGGATAATAATAAAATACCCACTCCCAGATGAGAAAATAATCTTGAAAAATTAATTATATTAATTCTATATTTGGTTTTATGAATTTCAAACAAAACAGTAAAAATCAAAACCAGCGACGAGACTAGACTTAAATATAATATTAATTCATTTCGTTTAGTAAAAACAATAATCAGAAAAGAAGTAATTATTGCTATAAAAAAAATTATTAACAGAAAATATACATCTTTTAGTTCTGTATTTTGAGACCACTTTAAAATTGGACCAATGGTCATTCCTATTAAAAAAATAAAAATGAAAGGCGCTAAGATGGTATTATAATAATTTGGGCCAATTGATATCGTCTCTCCAAGAGCAGATAGAATTATTGGATAGATGGTGCCTAATAAAATTATAAAAAGGAAAAATAATAAAAATAGATTATTAATATTTAAAAAACTTTCTTTTGAGAAAAAGAAGATTTTCTTATTTGGTGTGTCAAACGAATAAAATATATAAATTAATAAAGATGCGATGGTAATGAAAAATATGATAACTAATATAAATATACCGCGATCTGGATCATTTGCAAATGCATGGACTGAATTTAGTATACCTGATCTAACTAAAAAAGTTCCCAATAAACTCATAGAAAATGTCAAAATAGCTAGTATAGCAGTCCAGTTTTGCATTTTATTTTTTATTTTTAAAACAATCAAAGAATGAATTAATGCGGTGGAAGCTAACCATGGCATTAAGGATGCATTTTCTACGGGATCCCAAAACCAATATCCTCCCCATCCTAATTCATAATAAGCCCATACAGAACCTAAGCCAATTCCAATTGTTAAAAATACCCATGATGACATGACCCATGGCCAAGAAATTTTAGCCCAAGCACTGTCAAGTTGCTTAGTAATTAAAGCTGCTAGGACTAAACTTAAAGTTAAAGAAAAACCTACATAACCTAAATATAGAAATGGAGGATGTAAAACTAATAAAGGGTCTTGCAAAATGGGATTTAAGCCGAGTCCCTCTGATGGTGTTGGTATGATAAGATCAAAAGGGTTAGATTTAACAATAAGAAAAACTAAGAAAATTAGATATATATTATTTTGAAAGAAAATCACCCAAGATTTAAACGTAATACTTCTATGATAAATTAGTGAAAATAAAGTTCCATATATACCGATAATTAAAATAAATAACAAAAGACTGCCTTCATGATTACCCCAGGTACCTGCAAACTTATAAAAAAAAGGCTTCAAAGTGTGAGAATTTTCATAAACAGCTGAAATACTAAAATTTGAGGAAGAAAAATAAAATATTAATAATAGAAATGATATTATAATTAAAAATGATGATAAATTAAAAGAGTAAATAGACATCTTATTTTTTTTTTTAAAAAAAAATAAATTACATAAAAAAGAAAAAAAAATACTTAAAATTAAAATTATATTTGCAACATTACTTGCCATAATTTTTTTTCCAATTTCCTGTTTTTTTTAAAGCGTCTGCAACCTCTTTAGGCATGTAATTTTCATCGTGCTTAGCCAAAATTTTTGTAGCAACTAAATTAGTTCTCGTATTAAGTTTTCCCTCGACTACTGCGCCTTGCCCCTCCTCAAACAAATTAGGTTTTATACCATTATAATTTATCAAAATCTCATTCTTAAAATCAGTAACAATGAAAGAATATTGATTACCCACCTTGCTCATAGAATTAATTTTAATCATACCTCCTACACGAATAATTCCATTAGGAACTTCAATAATATTTTTTATATCCGTGGGCGAAAAAAAATATACAGAATTAATTTTCAAAGAATCAAAAATAAATTTTCCAATAACTATTAATGTAATAATAGATACTAAAAAAAAATATAACCTCTTTTTAACTTTAATATTCATTTTTTCGAGTTAATTTTTAAATTTAGACTCTCATACTTAAATCTAATCAAAAAAACTATTATTGAAAAAATTACGAAAGCAATAAACATTATTAATAAGGGAGTAAGCATAGTTGGATGAATAGTAGAATTTTCTGTAAGTTTAATAGTTGCTGGTTGATGAAGAGTATTCCACCATTCTACTGAAAATTTAATTATTGGTAAATTTGCTAATCCTATAAGAGATACAATCGAAGATAATTTTTCAGCTAAGTTAAATTTTGGGATAACAGTCCAAATGACAATATAAAAAATATAAAAAATCACCAAAACCAACATGGATGTTAATCTTGCATCCCAGGTCCAAAAAGTCCCCCAAGTGGGTTGGCCCCATATTGAACCTGTAAAAAGAGATATTAAAGAAAAAGTAAAACCAATTGGAGCGATACTTTTAGCAATCAGAGTAAATACTCTTGTTTTTAAAATTAAGGTAATAAAACCGCAAATACTCATCACAGCAAATATTTGTAAAGCTAACCATGATGCTGGAACATGAACGTACATTATTCTAACTGTATCACCCTGCAAATAATCGGCGGGTGAAATAAATAAAGAAATAATCAATCCAAAAATAACCAAGGTCAAAAAAAAAGTTTTAATCCAAAAAAGATAATTATCGTGAAAATCTTTAAAATTTTTTGTTCTAAAAAAATTTAGCATTATGAGAAATTAATTGAAATTTAGAGATTTGGTATGTGTTAGTCTGTCCAGTTTGAAGAGGGAGAATGGGAAAAACTTCAAACTGGACTATGATTAACTAATTAGACCTAAAAATTGTCCTATTACTGAATAAAAAGTGTTTTAATTTAGGCGAGACCTAATTTGTGGACCTTAAATACAGGCCGTCTTTTCCTTGGCCGCTAAAAATTTCTTTAACTAGTGGATGACCAACAGGCTCATTTCTGTCATCTAAAACTAAATTTTGTTCAGAAACATACGCCTCGTAAGTTATCTCATCATTTTCTGCTAGAATATGATAAAAGGGCTGGTCTTTTCTAGGTCTCACATCTTTTGGTATAGATTGATACCATTCTTCTGAGTTATTAAACTCAAAGTCAACGTCATAGATTATTCCTCGAAATTCGAATAGCCTGTGCCTGACGACTTCTCCTATTGAAAATTTAGCTTTTTTTGGATTTTTGTTTTTCATTTATTAAGTAATAGTTAATGATCCTTAAATATAAATCAAGGGGTTAAATTTGTTGATAAATACATTTTTAAAGGAACTAATTTGGCCCTAGTCTCAAAATAAACAGGAATTATGTCGTTTGAAATTTTAGAAAAATAAATATTTAAATATAACGAATTAAGTTTTTTTTCCCTATTAAATTTATGACCAGATATGGCTTTATATTTTAATTTACAAGAAAACCTAACTTTATATTTTTTATTTTTGTATTTAATAAAAGATAAATTTTTTTTATTTTTGGTGAGATAAACTAAATAAATATCATCTCCATCATAAATCTTTTTTCTATCGTTACAATCAGCGTTAGCAGTATTATTAAATAAAATTGATTTAGCTGCAGTCAATGGATCAAAAGTACCTGATAAGTCGCTTCTTATTATTTTTTTGTAATTTTGTCCTTTGTCTAATTTAATTTTATTCAAGTCAATTACATTATTAGACTTTTTATAATGGTAAATTTTTTCTTTATTTCTTCTTAGAGAATTGAAATAATAATTGATAATATTGTTTTCTTTATCTAGGGTTGTTTGAATTACATTTTGAGATTTTATAAAATATCCAGCTAATCCTTTGCTATTTATAATCGAATAAAGTTTATTATTACTAATATTAAATTTTATTTTTAAAAAATTTAAATTTAATCCATAAACCTCATAATTAAATTCTCTTGAATATAAATAAGAACTCTGAAAAAATAGAAAAATAAAAAATATTAATATTTTTTTAAACATGAACAAATCTTTGATCAAATTTATAGCAGACTTTGGCCCTTTATTAATTTTTTTTTATTACTATAAAAAATTTGGAATGAATGAGGCCATTCTACCTCTTATTGTAGCGACATTAATTGCAACAGGAATTTTATATTTTTTTGAAAAAAAAATACCTAAAGTTCCTATAATTGGTGCAACATTAGTTGCAGTTTTTGGCGGATTAACTTTATATTTTAATGATAAAACTTTTTTTTATATGAAACCAACTATTGTAAACATTTTATTTGCGGCAATATTATTTATTGGAAGTTTTTTTCTTAAGAAAAACTTACTTAAGTCATTGTTAGAAACTTCAATTAAATTAGAAGAAAGAGGCTGGGAGCTTCTAAATCAACGTTGGATTTTATTTTTTATTTTCCTGGCAATATTAAATGAGGTTGTTTGGAGAACGCAATCAGAAGATTTTTGGGTAAAGTTTAAAGTTTTTGGAATTATACCAATAACATTAATTTTTACTATGTTTCAGATCGGTTTAATAAATAAGTATAAAAAAGATGTTTAATATAATTAAAAATAAAAATTATAAAGAAGAAATTTTTTTTAATAGGAAAGAATTAGGTGAGATCCTTAATATATACGGATCAATGGTTGCAAAAGGTGAATGGAAAGATTATGCAATTTTTATAAATAAAAATGTAGTTGGTTTTGACATTTATAGAAAAGCGACAGAAAAGCCATTATTTCAAATTATTAAAAATTTAAAAAGTAAATTTGGTCAAAAGTATTGTCTTAAAGATCAACATGGAAAAATTGTAAAATATTCCAGTGAATTAAAATACATTATTTCTTTACTACATAAAAAAAATCTTCGTCTAATTAAGTGATAAAAAAACAGTTTCTGCCTAAAAAAATTTGTAGGACTTGTGGAAGAGAATTTGCTTGGAGAAAAAAATGGGAAAAAAATTGGGAATTAGTGAAATATTGTTCAAAGAAATGTTCTAATAAAAAACCCTAGTCCAAACATATTAGACTAGGGTTATAAAAATTTATTATCGTCTTTGACCAAAAAGTCTTAACAACATTATAAAAAGATTAATAAAGTCTAGATATAATGTTAATGCACCCATTACAGCTTTCTTCGAAGAAACTTCTGAAGAGTCGCTCTCAAAATACATATTTTTGATCTTTTGTGTATCGTATGCAGTCAAACCTACAAAAATTAAAACACCTAGTACCGATACCACCCAATAAACTGCTGGTGACTTTAAGAAAATGTTTACTAAAGAAGCAATTAAGATTCCTATTAAACCCATTAATAAAAAAGAACCCCATCCTGTTAAATCTCTTTTTGTTGTATAGCCATATAAACTCATT
>MDTE01035318.1_pt1 | contig 21680 bp, 24 predicted proteins | sample 811231 | NCBI WGS metagenome assembly MDTE01 (sample SAMN05326651, study PRJNA326480) | marine metagenome | isolation source: seawater | place: Indian Ocean: Red Sea | collected 2010
GAAAAAAAGTTTAAAAGTATTAAACAGCTGACAAATCAAATTAAAAAAGATATCAGAGTTGCAAAAAATAGTTTGAAATAAAGCATGAGTAAAGAAAATTTAAATCTTCCAAAAACTGCATTTTCTATGAAGGCCAACCTTCCTCAGAAAGAACCAGGCCTTGTAGATTTTTGGGATAAAATTAATTTATATCAAAATTTAAGAGATAAAAGCAGAGGTAAAGAAAAATTCATATTACACGATGGTCCCCCTTATGCAAATGGTGACATACATATGGGAACAGCATTGAATAAAATCTTGAAAGATATAATTACAAAATTTCATCAAATGAATGACAAAGATTCAGTATATGTTCCAGGGTGGGATTGTCATGGTCTTCCAATAGAGTGGAAAATTGAAGAACAATATAAAAAAAACAAAAAAAATAAAAATGAAGTTCCTGTAGTAGAATTTAGAAAAGAGTGTAGAGAATTTGCGAATAAATGGATTAAAGTCCACAAGGGTCAATTTAAAAGATTGGGAGTAATTGGTGATTGGGAAAATTATTATTCCACAATGAGTTTTGATGCAGAGGCACAGATAGTTAGAGAACTTGGAAAATTTTTAAAAGAAGGAAGTCTTTATAAAGGATATAAACCAGTTTTATGGTCTACTGTGGAAAAAACCGCACTGTCAGATGCAGAAGTTGAATATATGGACCATACTTCAGATACAATTTATGTATCCTTTTTAATAAAAAAAACAGAGATCAGTGATTTAGATGGATGTGAAATTATAATTTGGACCACTACACCTTGGACAATTCCAGCAAATAAAGCTTTAGCATATAACGAAAATTTAAAATATTTAATAATTCAAGTAGAAGATGACAATGAATTTAAAGGTAATAAATTTGTAGTGGCGAAAGAGCTTTTAGATTCATTTTTAAAAGATTGTTATATTGAAAATTATAAAATACTAAAGGAAATACCTGGTAAAGTTTTTAAGGGAGTGATTTGTGAGCACCCTTTTCTAAAATTTGGCTACAATTACGATGTACCAATGCTGGAAGCAAGATTTGTTACAACAGAGCAAGGTACCGGGTTTGTTCATTGTGCTCCAAGTCACGGTCCTGATGATTTCAATTTATGTATTAACAATGGCATAAAAGCATTAGAAACAGTCGATGATGATGGGAAGTATACAAAGCATATTCTAGAATTTGAGGGCACTCATATTTTTAAAGCAAACCCCATAGTAATTGAAAAGCTAAAAGAAGCGAAAAGATTGCTTTCAAACGGAAAGTTAAAACATTCATATCCACATTCATGGAGATCAAAAGCTCCTTTAGTGCATAGAGCAACTCAACAATGGTTTATTTCTATGGAAAGTCATGGATTAAGAAATTTAGCGCTTAAAGCATTAGATGAAACAAAATTCTATCCGACCAAAGGTAAAGAAAGAATAAAATCAATGATTGAAACAAGGCCTGACTGGTGTGTTTCAAGACAAAGAGTTTGGGGTGTACCACTCCCAATTTTTATTTCAAAAAAAGATAATAAAGTTTTAATTGATGATGATGTATTTGAGAACATTGCAAAAATTTATGAGAAAGAGGGATCAGATTGTTGGTTTTCAGATGACTCTCAGAGATTCTTAGGAAAAAAATATAAAGCAGAAGATTATTTTAAATCTAAAGATATTGTAGAGGTTTGGTTTGATAGTGGTTCAACACACTCTTTTGTACTAGAAAAAAGAGATGATTTAAAGTGGCCTGCATCAATGTATTTAGAGGGATCGGATCAACATAGAGGCTGGTTCCACTCATCTTTGTTAGAATCCTGTGGGACCAGAGGCAAAGCACCTTTTGAAGCTATTTTATCTCATGGGTTTGTAGTTGATGGGAAAGGTTTTAAAATGTCAAAATCTCTTGGAAATGTAATTGCTCCAGAGGATATTTTAAAAAAATATGGAGCGGATATTTTAAGAGTTTGGGTTGCAGCTTCAAATTATGCAGAAGATCTTAGAATTGACCATTCAATATTGGAGCAACATGCAGAGGCATATAGGAAAATAAGAAATACTTTTAGATATATCTTAGGTAATCTTAATGACAAACTTTTAGAAAAAGATTTTTCTAGAATAGAAGTCAATAAGCTTCCAGAATTAGAAAAATATATGCTTCACAAGATCTTCGTTTTAAACAAGAATTTTCATAAAAATTTTGAAAATTATAATTTTCATAATTTATATAAAGAATTATTAAATTTTTGTACTGTAGATCTTTCAGCATTTTATTTTGATATAAGAAAAGATACTCTCTATTGTGATAATTTAAATTCAGAAAAAAGAAAAAGTTGTATTGTAGTACTTAATATTCTTTTAGATTGTTTACTTAAATGGTTTGCACCTATACTTTCATTTACTACTGAGGAAATTTATTTACTAGTAAACAAAAATAAAAATGAGAGCATTCATTTAAAAAAATTTATAAAAATACCTGATGACTGGAAAAATGATAATTTAAATGGAAAGTGGGAAAAATTAAAAAGAATAAGAGATGTTGCAAATATCAGTATTGAGAGCAAAAGAGCTAAAAAATTGATAGGATCCAGTCTTGAATCAAATATTAAAATTAAACTTAAAAAAGATTTATACGATATAGCAAAAGACTTCGATTTCGCAGAACTTTGTATTACGTCTTCAGCTGATGTTTTACTTGATAATACAATTGATGAGGAATTATTTGTAGAGACATTTAAAGCAGAAGGAGAGAAATGTGTTGTTTGTTGGAAAATAAGAAAAGGCAAATGTGAGAGACATGGATGATTTATAATTTTATCTCATGATAAAGAAGCAACTTATATTTAATTTTTTGTTAATCTTATTTATTTTTTTTTTAGATAGAATATCAAAAATTTATATTTTAAACTTAGCTGAAAACTTGAACAAATTAGATATAAAAATTAATTCTTTTTTAAATATAATATTAGTTTGGAATACGGGTATTGGGTTTGGATTATTTCAGTTTGATGCTAGTTTAATTTACAATGTTATAACAATTTTAATTATAATAATTAATATTGTTATTATTTATATGCTTATTAAATCAGATGTATTACATAAAATTTTATTTTCTATGATTCTTGGAGGTTCGCTTGGTAACTTATATGATAGACTTTACTATTCAGCAGTACCTGATTTTATTGATTTAAATTACAACGGTTACCACTGGTTTGTTTTTAACGTTGCTGATATATTCATTACGCTAGGAATATTAATATTAATATCTAATGAAATTTTAAAAAAAGATGAAAAATAAACTAACAATATATTTAATTTTGTTACTTTTTACATATTCATGTACAGGATTAGGATCTAAAAGATCACAAAAATCGGATGAGTTCTTAGTTGAGAAAAAAAACCCTCTTGTAATGCCACCGGATATTGGAGAACTTCCAAGTCCTAAAGACAGTAATAATGATAAAGATGTAAATTCTGACTCAGACTCAGATTTTAAAAATATTTTAAATTCAAAAAAAAATCAAAAAGCAAATTCCTCGTCAAATACAAGTAGCTCTTTAAAAGAATCAATTATTAAAAAAATTGAGCAATAATGAAATCTAGACTTATTTATGAAAATTTTAAAAAAAAAAATAAATCAAAATAAAAAAAAAAAAATATCTGGGCTTTTAAAAAAAATAAATAAAGGCACTTGGCCAGAGTTTTTAAAAAGTTTTAAACGAAACTATAAATATTCGTATGACCAGAAGATACTAAAAAAGTATCAAAGATTTAAAATTGTAAATATAATTGGAATAGGTGGATCATCTCTAGGTGCAAAAGCAATTTATTCTTTTTTAAAATATAAAATAAAAAAAAAATTCAATTTTGTTGACTCCTTTTCTGTCAAAACCAATAGTGATGTAAAAAACTTAAATGTTATAATTTCAAAGTCAGGAAAAACTTTGGAAACAGTAGTAAATTTTAATCTCAATTACTCAAAAAAAAATAAAAATATTTTTATAACAGAAAATAAAAAAAATTATTTAAACAATCTGGCAAATAAACTTAAATCAGAGGTTATTGAGCATAAGAATTTCATTGGGGGAAGATTCTCTGTTTTATCTGAGGTAGGAATGCTACCAGCAGAACTAATGGGTTTAAAAGAAAAAAAATTCAAACAATTTAACAACTTAATAACAAAAAAATATTTTTTAAACAATTTAATTAATAATGTAATTTCAATATCTGATTTAATTAAAAATAAAAAGTATAATTCAGTTATATTAAATTATGATGACAGTGCAGATGATCTATTCAAATGGTACCAACAACTTGTGTCAGAAAGCTTAGGAAAAAAATCAAAAGGAATTATACCTATAATATCTTCGATGCCAAAAGATAATCATAGTTTACTCCAATTATATCTTAGTGGATTTAACAAGAACTTTTATACTTTTTTTATTGTTTCAGAAAAAAATAGTATGAAAATAAAAAATAGCTTATTATTAGAAAGTTATAAATTCCTAAAAAATAAAAATGTTTTTCAAATTCTTAATTCACAAAGAATTGCAACTCAAAATATTTTTAAAAAAAAAAATATACCTTTTAGGTCATTTTACATAAAAGAAAGAAATGAAGAAACCTTAGGTGAGTTATTCTGCTTTTTTACACTGGAAGTAATACTATTATCAAACTTAATGAATGTAAATCCTTTAGACCAACCACAAGTCGAATTGGTTAAAAAGGAAACTTTTAATTTACTTAGGAAATAAAAATACCAAATATAACTTTTGATACACCATAAATTTCTTCTCTGACAATTTTGAAGTTTTTATCAAAATTATCATTCATTTTAGTGTGTCTATGAATAATAACTAAAGTTTTCAAATAAAAAATTTTATTTTTGAAAATATTATTTAATAAATTTTTTATATCTTTATCTTTAAATGGTGGATCTATAAAAATAAGATCAAATTTTTTATCAAAATTTTTAAAAGAATCTAAATCATAGATATCTTTTTTATATATTTGAGCATAATTTTGAAAATTTAATAATTTTAAATTTTTCTCAAGTATATCTATTGAAGGTTGATAACTTTCAAAAAAATTTACCCTTTTTGCACCTCTTGAAATAGCTTCTAATCCAAAAGAACCAACTCCTGAAAAAAGATCCAAAATATTGCAATTAGTCAATTTTTTCTCAATTAAATTTGAGTGATCTAAAATATTAAATATAGATTCCCTAACCCTGTCTTTAAGTGGTCTAGTTTTTTTATCAGTTGAATAAATTATTTTTTTTCCTTTGGCTATACCCGAAATTACTCTCATATTTCATCAATTACTTTATAACCTATATCTTTTCTATAATGTCCATTATTCCAATTAATTTTATCAATCAGATTTATACATTTATTTCTAGCGTCTTTATAGTTTCTTTCTAGCATCACGATATTTAATACTCTACCTCCTGTTGAATAGTATTTTTCTTTAATTAATTTTGTTCCAGCATGAAAAATAAATTGATCTGTATTGTTTTCAATATTATTTAAATTTTCAATCAAAATATTGTTTTTAAATTTTTCGGGATATCCTTTAGATGTTAAAACAATACATAAACTTTTTTTATTTTTCCATTTTAAATTAATATTTTCTAAATTTCCATTCACACAATTTACCAATACATCTAAAAAATCATTTTCTAGTAATGGCAAAATAGTTTGGCATTCTGGATCACCCATTCTAACATTGTACTCTATTAAATATGGTTCATTATTTTTTATCATTAAACCTGCGTACAAAAAACCGATATATTTACCGTTTTCTTTTTTAAGATAATTTAGAGTAGGAAGAATAATTTTTTTTATTATTTTTTCCTCAAGTTCTCTACTAATAAGTCTTGAGGGGCTATATGCTCCCATTCCACCAGTATTTTTCCCCTTGTCTCCCTCGAATACTCTTTTGTGGTCTTGTGCAGTATTAAATACTTTAAATGATTTATTATCATATAAAAGGAAAAAACTCATTTCCTCACCTTCCAAAAAATCTTCAATTAAAACTTCTTTAGCTTCTCCGAATTTTCCATCAAAAATCTCCTTAACTGCTTTTTTAGCATCTAAAAAATTATTACAAATATAAACACCTTTTCCTGCAGCCAAACCATCTGCTTTAACTACAAGTGGATATTTTTTATTTTCTAAATACTTAATTGAATTTTTCAAATCATTTAGGATTTTAAAATTTGCAGTTGGTATTTTTTTCAAATCACAAATTTTTTTTGTGAAAATTTTTGAACCTTCAAGTTTTGAGCAAAATTTGTCTGGTCCAAAAACATTTAAATCATGTTTTCTAAGAAAATCAACAATACCATTTACCAAAGGTTCCTCAGGGCCTACTATTGTTAAGTCAATTACTTTTTCTTTTAAAAAATTTTTTATTTTTTCAAAATCTTTTAGATTTATTTCAACGTTAGTAGCAATATTTTCTGTTCCTCCATTTCCTGGAATACAAAATAAGCTATTTACATTTCTTGACTCGTAGATTTTTTGGCAAATTGAATGTTCTCTTCCGCCACTACCAATTATTGCAATTCTCATGTATACTTATTTATATAATGCATGATAAAATAGCTAGATTAAAATATTTAGATAATTCATTCGAAATTATTGAAAATGGTTCACATGTTATTTGTGCAGTGTCTGGTAAAAAAATTCCAATTGAAAAGTTAAATTATTGGAATGTTGAATTACAAGAACCTTACTATTCATATATAGAAGCTAATAAAAAAAGAGATAAATAGATTTATTTCCATCTATTATGAGTAAGGATCCATTGCGAAGGATTTTTAAGTATCATTTTCTCTAGAATTTTATTTAGTTCGATTGTTATTTCCTCTATTGATGCATTTTTATTAAATTTCAATGGTTTTTCTATATTTAGATTAAATTTATATTCGTCGTATCTTTCAATATGCACAGGGACAATTTCAAAATCGTATTTTTTTACAATTTGTGCTGGTATTGTTGTGGTTAATGCCGGCTCGTCAAAAAAATTACATCTAATACCTTCGGTTACTCTTTGATCAATCATTAAAGCAACAGAGTGGTTTTGTCTAATATGGTTTAACATTTCTCTTGTTCCGCTTTTCCCCTTTTTTATTTGATTTTTACATATATATTTAATTCGTAATCTCTCCATTACCATGTTTAGAAAAATATTATTTAGAGGTCTATAAATTGCACAAAGATCTAATCCAAAATCATCTAGAAACATCGCCATTAACTCAAAATTGTTAAAATGACCTGAAACAAAAACTACTTTTTTGTTTTGGTTTTTGATTTCTTCCAAATAATTGTTACCTTTTATGTTGACATATTTTTTAAGAGATCCATTTTTAAAATCTTTTAAAAATACATAATCTGATAAAATTCTTCCATAGTTGGCAAAAACATCATCAACAACTTTATTTGTATTAATTATTTTTTTGTCAATTTTTTTGTTAATAATAGCTAAATTCTTTTTAATAATTTTGTCTTTTCGTATTTTTTTTCCGACTAACCTTACTATTTTTGAACTTACTTTAGAGGATTTTTTATAGCCTAAAATTCTAAAAATAAAGAGTAAAAATAAAATAAAAATAAATTGAAAAAAATATAATACTGTTTTCATAAGTAATTCATTAAAAATTTGACAAAATTATTAACTCTATTAATTTTTAAATCTATTTCGGTTTTTTTCACATCAAAATTTTTAAAGTTATTTACTTTAATAAAATCTTTTTCTGTTGTTAATAGTTTAAGATTATTTTGTTTTGCCAAGCTTTTTAATTCATCAATATCACTTTTTTTATAATTATAGTGATCTGGAAATATTATTTTTTTTTTAATATTAATTTTATTATCTTTTAAAAATTTGAAAAAATTTTCTGGAGTACCTATCCCACAAAAAGCCAAATAATTTATATTTTTTGAAAAATTTTTTTTATTTTTAAGAATATAATTTCCAGAAAAAACTTTAATTTTTTTGTTATAAGTTCTTATTTTATTTAATAAATATTTGTTAATTTTACCATTAATAAAGACTGCATCATAGTTTTGAAGCTCAAATAAACTTTCCCTCAATGGACCGGCAGGTAAAAGTTTACCATTTCCAATACCTGCTACACCACTAAAACATACAATAGTAAGTGAGAACTTTAGAGATCTATCTTGTAATCCATCATCAAATATTGCTACACTATTTTTTTTTAATTCGATTTTTTTTATTCCTTCGACTCTTGTTTTGGTAATTAGAACTTTAGAATTTTTCTCAAGTAATTTTTGCTCATCAATCTGATCCTCATAGTTCTTCTTAACTACATAAGTTCTTCTTTTTTTTTTTAATAATTCATCTATTTTCATTACTAGTTGTGTTTTGCCAGTACCACCTAAATATATATTTCCCACACAGATTGATTTTGATTTTGATTGATACTGTGTTTTATTTTTAGATATACCTATGTAAATTCTAGTGAAAATTGTTAAAGGTAACAAAAGATATGTTATTAGATTGTTACTATTCCAAAAATTCGGCTTAAAAATTTTCACTTTAAATTAGTTTTATTATTTCTTGATAAGTTAAATTTAATATTTTTTCCCCATAATTCATTAGTTTTTTGTTTTCATTAATCAATTTTTTATTTCGAAAAGAGTCACTTACTAATTTAGTGCCTTTACTGTAATTATAAAACATCCGTGAAATCCCTAATAACTTAAGCTTTTTAAATATATCACTAAAATTTGTTATAAACGGACCATGTATAATTTTACAACCCAATTTTGCAGCCTCTAAAGGATTTTGGCCTCCGTGCTTAATAAGAGACCCTCCCATAAAAACTAATTTCGATATTTTATAAAACTTATTTAGTTCACCATAAGTATCTACAATATATATATCCACATCTTTTTTGATTTTTTTATTAGAACTGTGAATATGAGTTATCAAGTCAGATTTTTCAATATTAATTTTTATTTCATTAGTTCTCTCGATATGTCTTGGAATTATAATAGATATTAAATTTTTAATTTTTTTCTTTTTTTTAAAATACAAGTGGTTTTGTATTACAAAATTTTCTTCATCGTAATGTGTGCTTGCGGCAGTAATTATAATATTTTTTTTCTTAAAAAAATTGTGTGTTTTGTTATCTAGGAATTCATACTTTAACTTTTTACTTGTAGTAAATTTCAAATTACCTAATTTTAATATTTTTTTAGCACCCAAAATTTTGAGTCTAGTGTATGTTTCATTATTTTGGGATAAACATAAATTAAATTTACCAAATAAATATTTAGAGAATGACCTAATATTTTTCCATTTTCTAAAAGAGCGTAACGTCATTCTGCCATTTATTAATATTAATTTTATATTTTTATCATTAATTTCTTTAATTAGATTTGGCCATATTTCAGACTCACACAGAAAAAAAACAGATGGTCTCCAATAATTTATAAATTTTCTTATAATCATTTTATTGTCTATTGGTAAAAATTGATGAATTGTTTTTTCTAAACTCAATTTCCCAAAAATTTTGGATGAACTTAGAGTATTAGAAGTAACTAAAATTTGACTAATTTTTAAATTTGTTTCAAGTTTTTCAAGAAGTGGTACGATACTTATAAGTTCACCAACGCTGGAGCAATGAAACCATATCAACTTACCATTAACTCTCTTCTTTGAGTTAAAAGCATATCGTTCAGGAAATCTTGCAATATTTTCTTTACCTATAAAAACTCTGTAAAGAATTATTATAGGAGAAATTAGTAGAAATAATTCACTAATTATTCTGTAAATCACTCTCATTAATTTTGTTTAATTGTTTATTGTAATAATTTTTATATATTTCTGATTTTTGAATTAGCTCTTTATGCGAACCTTCATCGGCCACTTTACCTTTTTCAATAACATATATTTTATTGGAATTTATTATTGTAGATAGTCTATGAGCTATAACAAGTGTAGTTCTGCCTTTAGTTAAGTGATTTATTGCATTTTGAATCTTTTCTTCTGTTTCTGTGTCTAATGAAGACGTAGCCTCATCTAGAAGAATTACTTTACTCTCCTTAAGCATAGCTCTTGCTATAGAAAGACGTTGCTTTTCCCCTCCAGATAATCTTACACCATTTTCCCCAATAATTGTGTCATAACCATTTGGCATTTTTTCTATAAATTCTTCGCAAAATGATAGTTTTACTGCTCTTATAATTTCTTCATCCGAAGCATTTAACTTAGAATACTTAATATTATTTTTTATAGTGTCATCAAATAAAGTTATATCCTGACTGACTAAGGAAATATTCTCTCTTAAAGATTTAATTGAAAATTCGTTTATTAATTGCTTATCTATGAAAATTTGGCCTTTTTGAGGTTCATAAAATCTTGGAATTAAATTCATTATTGTAGATTTTCCTGCACCACTATGCCCAACTAGTGCAGTCATCTCACCACTATTAATATTTAGACTTATTTTATTTAAAATTTCTTGTTCATTTCTCTCATACTTAAAGCTGACTTCATTAAATACTATATTTCCATCTACAAAATTTAAATTTTTATCTGAGTTTCTATCAATTGGTTTTGAATCTATTATTGGTAATATTCTTTTTGCAGCAGAAATACCCTGAAATATACCCATATTCAATGTAGCCAAAGTTCTAACTGGTTGGTAAGAAAGCATCATTGCAGCTAAAAATGAAAAGAAATTATTTAATTCTAATTCATTGTTAATTATCAAACTTCCAGCATAATAAATAAGTCCACCAATCATTAGTCCTGTTAATGTTTCCATTATTGGTGTTGCTCTATTTAATACAATTTGAATTTTAACAACCTTCTTTATAAATTTGTCAATAAAGTTGTTAGATCTTTGATTTTCGTAATCTTCTCTTTGAAAAATTTTTATAATTTTATGGTTTTTTAGAATTTCGATGAAAAAAGAGTTTAATAGGCCAGAGGCTTCTTGAGACTCTGTTGTTACCTTGCCAATTCTTTTGCCAAGCGATTTTGCAACAATAGAGGCTAATGGTATCATTATAATTGCAAAAAGTGCTAATTTCCAATTTTGATAAAACATTACTCCTATTAAACCAAGCAAGGTTAAAGTGTCTTTTGTTATTAGTAATATCGTGTCTGTTACCAACTTTTGAATTAAATTTGTGTCATAAGTTAAATGTGAAATAAATTTACCTGAATGTTTTTTATCTATACTTTCAACACTTGAATTTAAAATTGACTCCATCATTTGAAATTGAAGCATTTTTTTTATTTCTCCACCTACTTTTACTAAAATAACTTTCGCAATATACAAAGAGATACCTTTTGTTGTAAAAGCCAACACTATAGCAATTGGTATTAATAGCATTAAAGTTTTATTTTTTTCGATAAATATTTTTTCAATAGCTGGGTCAAGTAAATATGCAATTGCTGATGTACTTACTGCAACTAGAATAGAAAAGAATATTGAAAGGATAATCTTGCTCAAAAATTTTTTTGTATAATTTCTATATAATCTTTTTAAAATTTGAATATTAGTCATTTAAAATTTACCAATCAAAATAGTTGAAAATATTATCAAACCAAGAAGGTTGTTACTTTTAAAAATAATCAAACATCTTTCTTTGTTTGATTTATCAAATTTATAAATTTGTAATATTAACAAATGCATAATTATAAATATAATTCCTATAAAATAATAAACGTTTAATTCTTGAAATATTCCTAGGGCAATTAAACTTGTTGAAAAAATCAAATAACATAATGATAAAAATTTTTTGGGATTTTCTTTAAATTTTATTGATGTAGATTTTACTCCTATAATTTCATCATCTTCGATGTCTTGAAATCCATATATAGTGTCGTATCCCAATGTCCAAAATATGGCGCCAAAATAAAATATCAGCGGTACCAAGCCAATTCCTTCATTTACAGATGTCCATCCTAGTAATAATCCATAATTAAAAGTAATACCTAAAAATAATTGAGGCCAATATGTAAATCTTTTCATCAATGGATATATGAATGCAAGGGGCATAGATGCAATTGCGAGTAAAATTGTGATAAAATTAAAATTTATTAATACTAAAAAGGCTAATGAGCATAAAATTACAGAATAAATTACCGCAAGTTTAATTGTAATTTTACCAGAAGCTAAAGGTCTACTTTTTGTTCTCTCAACATTTTTGTCAAAATCCATATCCGCAATGTCATTAATAATGCAACCTGCGGATCTCATAAGAACGGATCCTGAGAAAAACAAAAAAATTAAGAATAAATAATTCTCAAAACTATTTTTAAAATCATAAGCTAAAGTTAATCCCCAAGCACATGGCCAAAATAATAACATGTATCCGATTGGTTTTTTTAACCTTGTTAATTCTAAGAAGATGCTTATATGAAACATATTAATTATTAAATAACAAAGAATTTATTTTAAGCAAATTTAATCGACATGAACATAGATTACACCGTAGTTGCATTGATGTTTCCTGCTATCCCATTAATTATGAATGTGTATTCATCAAGATTTCACACATTGAGTGCGCTTATACGAAAAATTCATGACGAATATGTATTTGAAAAACATACTCCACCAGAGTGGAAAGATCAGCTTAAAAACTTAAATGATAGAATAAGTGTTCTTAAATATTCAATAATGTTTGGAGCATTTGGGTTTTTATTTAATATGATAACTGTATTTGCACTTTATTTAGATGAATTGTTTATCGCCAGAATAATATTTGGTTCTTGTTGTTTGTCTATGATGACATCAATTATATTTTTTATTAGAGAAATTCAAATTTCCACTAAAGCTCTAAGACTTCATATATCTGATATGGATGAGCAATTTAAGGAATAATAACTGCTGGTCCAAGTATTTTTCTTCCCTCTAAATCTTTATGAGCGTCAACAGATTTTTCAAGTTTATACTCTTTAAAAATTTCAATTTTAACTTTTCCAGAGGTTATCTTTTCAAATAATACTTTAGATGCTTCTTCAATTTCTCTCCTAGTACTTAAATATTGTTGCATAGATGGTCTTGTTAAGTAAAGACCTTTAGGTTGGATTAATTTTGGTACATTAATATCTGATAGAGGACCTGATGCGTTTCCAAATGAAACCAACATTCCTCGGATACTTAAACACTCTAAAGATCCTTCAAGAGTATTCTTTCCAACACCATCATACACAACTGGAACTCCTTTACCATTTGTTATATCTAAAACTCTTTTAGCAAAGTTTTCTTTGTTATAATTTATAATGTGATCGTAACCATTATTTTTAGCTTTTTGTATTTTGTCATCTGATCCAACCGTCCCTATAACATTACATCCTAAACTTTTAGCCCATTGTCCAAAAATCTGTCCAACACCACCAGCCGCTGCATGAAATAAAACTGTTTCACCTTTTTTAACTAGATATGTTTTATGTAATAAGTAAAAAGTAGTTAGTCCTTTTGTCATTAAGGTTGCGGCCACTTTTAAGTCAATGCTATTAGGAACTTTGACTAAATTTTTTGTTGGATAGTTTCTATGAGTAGAGTAGGAACCTAAAGGTGTCCCCGCATAAGCAACTCTATCACCAATAGAAAAATCCTTAATATTTGAACCAACTTCGGTTATTACACCAGCACCCTCTGCACCAATACCTGTTGGAAGTTTTAGAGGGTATAATCCTGATCTATGGTAAGTATCAATATAATTTAAACCAATGGCTTTATGTTCAATTGTTACTTCGTCTGCATTTGGTTTTTCTAATGAGATATCTTTTAATTCCAGAACTTCTGGCCCACCATTTTTTGATATCTCTATTGCTCTCATTTATTTAACAAAAGTTCCATTATGGTAATCTTCTATAGCTTGAAGTATCTCTTGCTTTGTATTCATCACAAATGGACCACCTCTTGCAATCTGTTCACCAATTGGTTTTCCTGAAATTAATAGAAATTTTGAATTTGATAAAGCTGAAACTTTCAAAATTTCACCTTTCGTTAAAAGAACCAATGTTGAATCTTTAACTGCTTGGTGAGGTTTTTCACCAATCTTTATTTCTCCATCAATCAGATAGATAAATGAGTTATGAGTAGGTTGGATGTCAAAATTGAAATCATGTCCCTCCTCGAGATCAATATCAAAATAAACTGGATCCACATTGTGTCCTTTAATAGGACCTTCTGCATTTTTAAATTTTCCTGCAATTACTTTTACTCGTTTTTCTTTATCTTTGTAAACCGACATTTGATCGGCATCAATATAATGATATTCAGGTTTACTCATTTTCATTTTCGCAGGCATATTTATCCATAATTGAAAACCGTGGAGTTTACCTTCTTTCATTGCCGGCATTTCAGAATGGATAATCCCACTTCCTGTTTTCATCCATTGAACATCGCCAGAAGACATTCTTCCTTTACCTCCAGTGCTGTCTTTGTGTTCAAACTCTCCATTAAGCATATATGTAACCGTTTCAATTCCTCTATGTGGGTGTGGAGGAAATCCAGCTATGTAATCATCTTTATTTTCTGAACCAAATTCATCTAACATTAAAAAGGGATCAAAATAATTAGGTTCTACACCAATACTTCTTTTTAATTTTACTCCAGCACCGTCAGTCGCTGGTATCGGATCTAAGATTTTATTTACTTCAATTTTTTTCATAGATGTTCATTTAACAACAATTTAAATTTTATCAAGTAGTTCACCCAGATGTTTAATTTGATGTTTTGGTATATAGTCTAGATTATCAAATATACTGTTATTTCTATTTACCCAAACAGATTTAAAACCATAGTTTCCTGCTGCTGACACATCCCAAGTATTTGCACTTAAATAAGCAACCTCATCCTTTTGAACATGATATTTTTTGATTGGGATATCGTAAACATCTGGATGAGGCTTATAAGTTTTAACCTCCTCTATTGAGAAGATATCCTCAAAAAAATTTTCTAAATTATTATTTTTGACTAATTCATAAAGTAAATCAGGAGTACCATTTGAAAGAATTGCCAATTTATATTTTTTATTGTTTAGTTTTTTTATTGTTTCATTAACTTCGCTAAAAGTTGATAAAACTCTATAAAGATTTAATAGTTCATTCTTTAATGAATTATCAATTTTAAAAACTCTCATTGATTTATCCAAACTTTCGTCAGTAACTTTCCAGAAGTCTTTATGTCTTTTCATGAGGCTTCTTAGCCATGTATATTCAAGCTGAGTAGTTCTCCAATAATTAGCGAATTGCTCCCACTTATCACCAATTTTATTTTTGCATTTTTCTGCTGCTGAATTCACATCAAAAAGCGTCCCGTAAGCATCAAAAATAATTACTTTGATATTTTCCATAAAACTTTTAATTTAATTGTATGTCCAATATTAGATTATTTTATCCAGAAAGTTTATCCATTAATTTATCTGGAAAATTAAATAAAGACCAATCTAAGTATTTAATCTCTGTAATGAGGCTAAAGAGAAGTCAAGAGTTTTCCCTATTTAATAAGTCAGGTGAGTGGAAATCAATAATTGTATCTATAAATAAGGGTATTGTTGAATTTGAAGTTCAGAGTCTTACAAGACGATCAAATAAAGAACGAGAAATCTGGCTTGCTTTTGCACCAATAAAATCAAATTATTTTAATTTTATGTTACAAAAAGCAACTGAAATTGGAGTGACTAAACTTTTTCCAATTACAACAGAAAGGACTATTGTAAGAAAAATTAATGAAAATAGATTAAAAAAAATTGTTATAGAAGCATCTGAACAAAGTAATAGATTAACAGTTCCAAAAATTGAAAAGATCCAAAAATTAGAAAAATTTCTAGAAGAAAATAAAAATATTAATTTAATTTTTGGTGACTTAAATACCGAAAACAAACAAATAACTTTTAAAGATCCAACAAAACCACTTACAGTATTAATTGGTCCAGAGGGTGATTTTTCAGAGAGTGAAAGGGTAAAGATTCTTAATTTTGGTGGCGTTCAATCCATAAAACTTAATGATAACATTCTTAGGTCAGAAACAGCAGTAATATCGTCGTTATCTATTATCAATTACCTCATAAATTGATAAATTGTCGCGAATATTAAAGTGTATTTTTTATTAATTGGTCATATATAAGTTTTACATATGAAAAAAATACTTACAATCTTAGCTATAATTATGCTTCAGCCATCATTAACTTTTGCTAATCAGCCTAAAAATTGGCAGCTAGGATTTCAAGAAGCTGCATCTCAATCTATGAGAGATATTGTTTGGTTTCATGATTATATGTTGATGCCGATAATAGTAGCCATAAGTGCTTTCGTTTTATTTTTAATGCTATATGCGATGGTAAGATTTAGAGCGTCGAGAAATCCCAATCCTTCAAAACGAACACATAATGTTTTAGTTGAAATAATTTGGACATTGGTGCCATGTTTTATTTTAATAGTAATGGCAGTCCCATCATTTAAAGTCTTATATTCACAAGATACAATTCCGAAAGCTGATTTAACAATCAAAGCTATAGGTTATCAGTGGTACTGGGGATACGAATATCCAGATGAGAATATTATATTTGACTCTTATATGATTGAAGAGAAGGATCTTAAAGAGGGTCAACCAAGGTTGTTAGCTGTGGACAATGTTGTTGTCGTTCCGGTAAATAAAGTTGTTAAAGTTTTAATTACTGCAAATGATGTGTTACATGCTTGGGCGTTACCAGCATTTGGAGTAAAAAGAGACGCAATGCCTGGTCGTATAAATGAAACATGGTTTAAAGCTGAACGAGAAGGAACTTTTTATGGTCAATGTTCAGAACTTTGTGGAATTAAACATGCTTTTATGCCAATAGAAGTTAGAGTAGTATCTGATGAAGAATATCAATTATGGCTTGAGGAAGCTAAAATTAAATTTGCAAAAGAAGATAAATTAGAAAATAATAAATTAATAGCGAGTAACAAATAATGTATACAGCAACTACACAAACACACGATCATCACACTCCTACAGGATGGAAGAGGTGGGCTTATTCGACTAATCATAAAGACATAGGAACAATGTATCTAATTTTTGCAATTATTGCAGGAGTTATAGGTACAGCCTTTTCAGTTGTTATGAGAATGGAATTAATGCACCCAGGTGATGGAATTTTAAATGGTAATTATCATCTTTACAATGTTTTAGTTACTGGTCATGGATTAATTATGATCTTTTTCATGGTTATGCCGGCAATGATAGGTGGTTTCGGAAATTGGTTTGTTCCAATTATGATTGGAGCTCCGGATATGGCCTTTCCAAGAATGAATAATATTTCTTTTTGGCTACTACCAGTTTCATTTATTTTGTTAATCGCATCTATATTCATGGACGGACCTCCAGGCGCCAAAGGTGTAGGAGGTGGTTGGACTATTTACCCACCATTATCTTCAAAAGCAGGTCAACCTGGGCCAGCAATGGACTTCGCAATTTTGAGCTTACATATCGCTGGAGCATCATCAATACTAGGAGCAGTCAATTTTATAACAACAATATTGAATATGAGAACCCCAGGTATGACATTACATAAAATGCCATTGTTTGCTTGGTCTATTTTAGTTACAGCATTTTTATTATTATTATCTTTACCAGTATTGGCAGGTGCAATAACTATGTTGCTAACTGATAGAAATTTTGGAACAGCTTTCTTCGAAGCGCAAACAGGTGGAGATCCAACTTTATTTCAACATTTATTCTGGTTCTTCGGTCATCCGGAAGTTTATATATTAATATTACCAGGCTTTGGGATGATTAGTCATATTGTATCGACTTTTTCAAAAAAACCAGTCTTTGGATATCTTGGAATGGCATATGCTATGGTTGCAATTGGTGTTGTAGGTTTTGTTGTGTGGGCTCATCACATGTATACTGTTGGACTTGACACTGATACCAAAGCATATTTCCTTGCAGCAACAATGATTATTGCAGTGCCTACTGGAATTAAAATATTTTCTTGGATAGCTACAATGTGGGGTGGCTCCATCTCATTTAAAACTCCAATGGTATGGGCTCTAGGTTTTATATTTTTATTTACAGTTGGCGGTGTAACAGGAATTGTTCTAGCAAATGCGGGAGTTGATACAGCATTACATGACACATATTATGTAGTTGCCCATTTCCACTATGTTCTTTCACTAGGAGCAGTATTTGCAATATTTGCAGGATTTTACTATTGGTTTAGCAAAATGTCAGGATATGAATATTCTGAGTGGTTGGGACAATTACATTTTTGGTTAACTTTCATTGGGGTGAACCTTGTGTTTTTCCCACAACACTTCTTAGGATTAGCGGGTATGCCAAGAAGATATGCTGATTACCCCGATGCATTTGCTGATTGGAACTATATTTCCTCGATAGGATCATATATTTCTGTCGTGGGACTAGGAGTGTTCTTTGTTAACATAATTTACGCATTTATTAAAAAAGAAAAAGCAGCTCAAAATCCATGGGGTGAGGGAGCAACAACACTTGAGTGGACAGTCCCATCTCCTCCAAATTTTCATACATTTGAAGAACTTCCAAAGTTCGAAGAGGAGTATGAAACTGCTGAAAAATCTGGTAGTTAAACTTACTTAAAAAATAAAACTTGTAAAATGTCTACTGTATACACAAAGCTAAAAAAATCTTATTTTGAACTAGGTATTATCCCAGAATTATTAAAGCTAATGAAACCAAGAGTTATGTCTTTAGTAATATTTACATGTGCAGTTGGCTTACTAACCGCGCCAAATACAGTTTCATTTACAACTTCAGCCCTGGGTATATTGATTGTTGCAGTTGGGGCGGGTGCAGCAGGCGCATTAAACATGTGGTATGAGGCTGATGTAGATAAATTAATGACCAGAACATGTTTAAGACCAATTCCAAAAGGAAGTTTAAAAAAGAATCAAGCTTTATATTTCGGAACAGGTTTATCAATATTTTCTGTTTTCGCTCTTTATTTTTGTACAAATCTACTTTCTGCTTCATTATTACTATTTACGATTTTATTTTACGTTTTTATTTATACAATTTGGCTAAAAAGAAAGACTCCACAAAATATTGTAATAGGGGGAGCAGCCGGTGCTTTGCCACCAGTAATTGGATGGACAATAGCAACAAATAGCATTTCAATTGAGCCAATCACATTTTTTATTATTATATTTTTATGGACACCTTCACATTTCTGGGCATTAAGTTTATATAAAGTTCAAGACTATAAAAAAGCCAACATACCTATGATGCCGATTACCAATGGAATTGAAAGTACAAAGAAAAATATATTTGTTTATTCCTTGCTTATGATACCTGCTGTATCGCTACCATACATCATTGGATTTGTTAGTGAAATATTTTTGTTATTGGGAGCTTTACTAACTTTATATTATAACTATCTTTGCTATCAACTTTATAAATTTAAGAAAAATAAATTCGAAACAAAAAAAGCCCAACAAATATTTGGATATTCAATCTTATACCTATTTCTAATATTTGTATTATTTTTGCTAGATAAGTTAATATTATGATGATTAAAGACGATAAAACAAAAAAAAGAAATATAAAGACAGCACTCGGATTAATTATTTTTATAGTTTTTTTATTCATATTTACGCTTTATAACGTTGGAGTATTTGATAGGCCTTTATGATTAAAAAAAAAACATTAACACCAATAATCTTATTTGGAATCTTTGTTTTCATGCTTGGATTATCTTTTGCAGCAGTTCCATTATATGATTTATTTTGTAGGGTAACCGGATTTGGAGGAACAACACAAATATCGAAAGAGGCTCCAAAAATAGTATTAGAAGAAACTATAAGTGTTAGGTTAGATACTAATGTTAATTCTCAATTAGATTGGAAATTTGAATCTGAATCAAACACAATGGAAGTTAAGCCTGGCAAAGTTTATAAGATTAAATTTAACGTTGAGAACCTTGGTAGTGAACCGTCATCAGGAGTTGCAAGTTACAATGTGTCTCCTTCTTCTTTTGGTACATATTTTAATAAAATTGGCTGCTTTTGTTTTGAAAAGCAAACGTTAGATCCAGGAGAAAAAGCGAGTTATGATTTAGTTTTTTACTTGGACCCAGAGTTAATAAATGATCCAAAAACCTCTAAAGTCGAGGATGTAACTATGTCATATACTTTTTTTTCATCAGATTATTATAAGCAAAGTAAAAAGGTAAATTAATGTCAACAGGCGAAAAAAAACATGATTATCATCTTGTAGACCCAAGTCCTTGGCCAATTTATACTTCTTTTGCAACTTTAGTTCTGGCAGTCGGATCAATTTATTATTTTCATTCAAAAGTTATGTGGGCAATGATACTTGGTTTAGCTTTAGTTTGTTATGGCGCCTTTATGTGGTTCAGAGATGTAGTTATTGAAGCAGAACATCAAGGTCACCACACACCAGTTGTACAAATTCATCATAGATATGGAATGACTTTATTTATTGCATCTGAAGTCATGTTTTTTGTTGCTTGGTTCTGGGCATACTTTGATGCAAGTCTTTTTCCAAGTGAATTTGTTGGTAATGTTTGGCCACCAAAAGATATAGAAGTTTTTGACCCTTGGGATATACCGTTAATAAATACATTAGTATTATTATTATCTGGCACAACAGTCACATGGGCGCATCACTCTCTATTAGAAGATGATAGAAAAGGTTTTATCCAGGGTTTATCTTGGACAGTTTTTCTTGGAGTGTGTTTCACAGCGCTTCAAGCTTATGAATATGATCATGCAACGTTTGGATTTTCTGATCATATTTATGGTGCTACTTTTTACATGGCAACCGGCTTTCATGGTTTTCATGTGATTATAGGAACTATCTTCTTGGCTGTTTGTTTATGGAGAGGAAAATTAGGTCATTTCAATAAAGATCATCACTTTGGATTTGAGGCTGCAGCGTGGTACTGGCACTTTGTAGACGTAGTTTGGTTATTCTTATTTGCAGCTATATACGTTTGGGGCAGTTAAAACTTAATAATTTGAAACATAAACTTTCATTTTCAATTTTTGTTTATTCATTCATTCTAATATTTATTGCATTAGGGGTTTGGCAATTATATAGACTTGAGTGGAAGCTAAATTTAATTTCCGAAATAAATAATGCAATTTCAAGTGAACCCATTCAGTTTAATTCAAATGATATTAAAAACTTTCAAAAAGTTAGTTTCAGAGGAAAGATTGACAATGAAAAGATCATTTATTTATATAACTTAAACGAAGATGGTGAGCCTGGTTTTGATATTATCAATCCAGTAAATATAGAAAATAAAAATTTTCTAATAAATAGAGGATGGGTTAAAATAGATGATAAAAATAAACCTTTTATTACCACCAATGAAAATTTTGTAGGTATTTTAAGAGAAAAATCAAAATCAAGCTATTTTAAACCTGAAAACGACTTACCTAATAATTATTGGTTTAAGTTAGAAGATGGTGATTTGGAAAAATATACAGGGTTATCATTTTCAAATTATATTATTTATCTGAACGACTCAAACCCATCAAAAATTCCTAAACCAAAAAATATTTCTGCAAATCTGTCAAATAATCATTTAAAATACTCATTAACTTGGTTTTCATTAGCGATTTCAATTTTTTTAATATATTTATATTTTAGAAAAAAAAATTATTAATGGAATATATAAGCACAAGAAATAATC
>MDTE01067394.1_pt1 | contig 21679 bp, 17 predicted proteins | sample 811231 | NCBI WGS metagenome assembly MDTE01 (sample SAMN05326651, study PRJNA326480) | marine metagenome | isolation source: seawater | place: Indian Ocean: Red Sea | collected 2010
ATCTGCTCATCCGGCACGCACTCGAAGTATCGGGATCGATCGCCTGGATGAGAATCGATGTGGTGCAGGACCGAGCGGTCTGAGCCATAACCGAGACTAAACCGTTTTAACCCCTCTATAACGCGCTGCAGGCCATATGAAAACCATCCAACGCATTCTCGACCAACACGGCGCCTTAGCCCTGCCCGGACTCTTCGACGCCCTCTCCGCCCGGATCGCCGAGCGCGCCGGTTGCCCGATGGGCTTCGTCTCCGGCTATTCGGTCGCCGCCACCGCTCTGGGCGAGCCCGATCTCGGACTCCTGACCCAGACTGAGATCGTCGCCCAAGCCCGCCGCATCTGCAAGAAGATATCGATCCCGGTCTTAGTCGACGCCGATACCGGCTACGGCAATGCCCTCAATGCCTATCGCACCGTCGAGGAATTGATCGACGCTGGAGCCGCCGGTTGTTTTTTGGAAGATCAGGTCTGGCCCAAGCGCTGCGGCCACATGGCCGATAAGCGCATTGTCGAGCGCAGCGAATACCTCGAACGAATCCGCGCTGCCGTCGAAGCCCGCGGCGAACGCGACTTCTTTATCGTCGCCCGCTCCGATGCCGAAGCCGTAGCCGGATTGAACGAAGCCATCGCCCGTGTCGAAGCGGCCCATGCACTCGGAGCCGACGCCTGCTTCGTCGAAGCCCCCGGTTCAGTCGAAGCACTCCGCGAGATTGGCCGCCGCACACCCGGTCCTCGGGTCGCCAACATGATCGAGGGGGGCAAGACGCCGCTCCTGCCCAGAGCAGAGCTTGCCGAAATCGGCTTTCAACTGATCCTCTACCCGCTGACCGGCCTCTTCGGTGCGGCCGAAGCCATGCGTCGGCTCTGTGCAAAATTGATCGCCGACGGCACCTCCGCCGGCTCAGAGGAACAACTGATGGATTTCGATTCGTTTAACGCCTTGATCGGCGTCGAAGAGCGCCTGGATCTGGTCCGCCGTCTGCAAGACGGAAACGATCCCTAAACGAAGCCCCGAACAAGATCTGTCACTTTCATCGATTCTGAACCCCGAGAGCAGAATGCGCCCGGAACGCGGACGAAGCGCCGCGATTCTGACCATGACGACAATCACCAACCTCTCGTAACACAACGAAAATCTTCAGCCTATGGGGGAAACCTCGTAGCCATTTTCCTCCATTGCCTCGACAAAAAAATCGAACATATGCACCTCGTCGTCGGTCTTCCAGCGCCCAATCGAATCCTCTCGCACCACGATCCGCCCCAATTCAAAACCTAAAAACGCCTCGAGATCCGCCAACACTTCCTCCTGCCGCAAGACGAAATCCTCGAATCGCACCAACATCCATTGCCTCGGTTTCGGCGTCGATTGCATCAGGTCGTACTGGTACTTCCACGAAATCGCCCGCCGCCGCCTGATTTCATCCGTCCGCTCGTAGTCGATGCCGAAATCGGCCAGATCGTCAGTGCGGTGTCTGCCGATAATGCTATCGCGCGGGTCGCGAATCCAGTGGATGTACTTTATTTCGGGAAAGAGCCGCACGATCCACGGGTAGATCAACGTGGTCTCGGGCAATTTCCAACCCCTGTACTTAGAGCCATCTTGCAACACATCGGCTAAATATTCGCCGATCAGGTCTTCGAACTCCGGATCGATATCCACGCTGTGTAACGCGTCGAAGTCCCATTCCAACCCGCCCTTCCACTGAACGTGTTTGGCCATTACCCGGCAGGCATCGTAGAGCATATGCGGGGGTACTTTATCGCCCGAGCGGTTGAGCGTATGACCCATAAAGACCCCGCTGGCATAGAGTGTATGCGAGATGGCGCGCGTGCCTGAGTGACCGCGACCGATAACGGTGATCAATGACATAGCTATCCCCAAATAAGGTTTGCGTTAAATTTCACTCGCTGACGACGGTGATTGATTGAGTCAGTCTAGTAATAAAAGTTCATCTGCAAGAGCCCACTTTTCGCCATCCCTCCGTATTCGCTCCGCAACCCGCCGCTGCTCGGACCTGCGCCATAAGGCCAATAGGTGCTAAACGTTAGTGTCAACGCATCGGAAAAAACCCATGTCGCTACCCCCGTCAGCACCCCCGAACCATCCGTCGGCGCAAAAACCCACCCAAGCGTCAGCGGCAAAACACCACCGATCCCCCGCGAGAGTTGCAGTGCACCAGCGTGACGCCCCAGAACCTGAGCATCGCCCCGGAGCAGACGCTGGCGATATACCGGATCCGACAGGTGCATCGTCAAATCTCCAAGATCGCCCACCCCGAACCCCGAGAAGTGGTACTCACCCAAGAGCAGTAAACCGCCCTGGGCTTCCCACGCATACGAACCACCCACCAACGCCTTGAATACCCGATCCTCACCCAGTACTGCTTCCGGTGTTGCAAACAATGCCACTTCGCCGTGGATCTCGGCACCGCCTACCGGCAACGACACCGCAGTGCCTGCAAAGAGGTCGCGCCGCCGACGCCCCAAAAGCACTTCGCCATCGATCTCGCCGACATAACCCTGCAATCTGCCGACAAAGACCGATTCATCGAGCGATTCTCCCAGAGCCGCTACTATATCGAGCGAAAACAGATCCGTCAGTGGCAGCGAAGCCCGTAGCGCATCGACGCCACGCCGCCACTCGCGATCGATTTCCAATGGGTTAAACGGCGCGAATATATCCACGGCACCAAAGAGCACACCCCGCCCCCAGCCGATGGCCTGACGACCAAGCTGCACTTCGCCAGACCCCAAGCGCCAGGCGAAAAACGCGCGATCCAGCGCATGCCGGTAGGCAAAGGTCTGGCCTATTTGCACCAGCATTCCATCGACCTGGCCGAGCCGATAGGGCGCCCGGTTTTCCGCCACCAGAATCCCCGTTGCTCCAGCGAGACTCGCACCTGCCGATACCAGCCGCGATCGGTGCTCATAAGCCACGCGCACGTGCACCCCTTCCACCACTTGGGCCCCCAGCGCCAGACGTCCCCGCCAGAGCGCTGCTGCACTCCAGCGCTCTGAATAGAACAGCGGCGCCTCTGGGGCGCGCGACAAGAGCGACGTCCACTTCAACGCCGAGTCAAGTACCCAATAGCGCGACCCGTCGGCACTCGACCACAAATCAAGAGCCGCTGCGGGCTGCACCAAGGCCAGCAGCGCCACATACAACCAGCGCGCCAAATCAGTCGTCCGTCACTGCGCGCTCGTCGCGCAGCACCTGACCGTCGCGCAGTGTCACCACCCGCGAGGCATAGGAAACCACTAGCGGGTCGTGTGTCGAAAAAACAAAGGTCATCCCCCCCTCGTCGCGCAGCCGTCGCATCATCTGCAGAAGCGCCTGGGCGTTTTCGCTGTCGAGATTGGCCGTCGGCTCGTCGGCCAGAACCAGACTCGGCCGCGCAGCTACCGCCCGCGCCACTGCGACTCGCTGCTGCTGACCGCCCGACATTTCGCTCGGACGCCGTTCGGCCAATTCCCCCAGCCCGAGTTCATCCAGCGTCTGTTCGGCCTGGGCCCGGCGCCTGGCAGCCGCTACCCCCTGCAGCTCCAGTACAAACTCCACATTCTCGCGCGCCGTCAGCACCGGCACCAGATTATAAGCCTGGAAAACGAAACCCAGCGACCGGAGTCGAATCTCGGCTCGCTCTTTCCGATTCAACCGCCCTAAATCGCGCCCAAAGATCTCGATCCGCCCACCCGTCGGCACATCCAGCGCCCCCATGAGGTTGAGCAGCGTAGTCTTGCCGCTACCGCTGGGTCCGACAATCGCAATGAATTCCCCCGGATCGACCTCCAGGTCGACACCGCGCAGTGCTTGCACCGCGATCTCACCGGTGCGAAACTCCATGGCCAAATCCTCTGTTACAACCAGCATTTCGGCCACCTCACACCTCCCTTAAGCTCAGCGCTGCAGTAGAACTCTGGCGCAATGCCGACCAGGCCGGATACAACGCAGCGAAAACCGTCGAAGAAAACCCCACGAAAAAGGAGTAGGGCAACATCCACATTCCCATATCCGCATAGATTATCGGATCAAAAAATACCCCCGTGATCGCCAGGTCGTCACCCATCACCCCGGAAAAATCAACACCTACCGTCGCAATATACCATACCAGTGGCGAAGCGAGCAAAAGACCGAGAATCGCACCCAATACACCTACCAGAGCCGTCTCGAAAAAAATTAGATATAAAAGCCTGGCACTCTTCATACCCAGTGCCATCAGCACGGCAAATTCCCGTCGCCGTTCGAGCAGCGCCGTCAATTGCGCACTCGTCACCCCCAGAACCACCACTGCGATCACGATTCCGATAAAGAGATTTGAAAAAGCCTTATCGCCCGCGGCATCACCACCCATCGCCGGCAAAACCTCGCGCCAACTCAGCACCACATCATCCTCAATGCGTTGCGCCAACTGGGCGGTCAGCGCATCGATTTCTTGCGGGTCGGCGAAAGCCACCGAGACTTCTGCCGCGCCTTCCAGACCCGTCAGCCGCGCCAGCTCGGAGAGCGTCACATGGCAAATTTCGGCGTCGATCTCCTTACTGCCAGTCGAAACAATGCCGACGATCCGCAGCATCGCGTATTCCAGCTCCCCATCGGAACGCGCTAGCGTCAAGAGCAAATCATCTCCCAACTCGACATCCAAACGCTCGACCAATGCCCGACCGACCACCACCGCACCCCCGTCGTCCGGCTGCAAATAGCGCCCTTCATCGATCGCGCGCACTAGTCTATTGAGTCGGGGCTCCACCTGCGAGTCCACACCGAGCACTCGCACCCCGGCCACCCGCGTACCAAAAGCCAATAGTCCCTGTACTCGCGCATGAGCGGCAACGACTTCCACCCCCTCGAGCCCACGCGCTGCAGCGAGCGCCGCCTGACCGTCCTGCAGACGCAGCTCATCGCGCCGGCTCTGCTCCCATCCTTGCGGAACTATCCGCGCATGCCCATAGCCACTCTCGGATATCGCCCGAATTCTCAGCTCGCGACCACCGCGCATAAAAGCCGTTGAAAAAACAGCGATCGCACACCCCAGCCCCACACCCAGAATCGAAAGCAGGGTCCGCCGTTGGCTCCGCCCCAACGAACGCAGTGCGTACCTAATCGTTATTCCGCTCATTTGCGCATCGCCTCGATCGGTTCCAGGCGCGCGATGTGCAGCATCGGCCAGAGACAAGCGGCAAATGCCGTGACCAAAACCGCTACTACACCTACCACTATGTCGCGCCCGTACAACTCGGGATAGACTCTGGAAGAGATCTGGACGCCTTGAAAACCGACCTCAAACGACTCCGTACCACCCAACTCGGCAAAATCAAAACCCGCACTCGCGGTCAGCGCGGCAAAGAGCAAACCCAGCGCCGTGCCCAATGCCACGCCCAGAAGGCCCAGTAATACTGCCTCGACAGCTACCATCCTGAAGAGCCGGCCCGGGCTCGAACCCAGCGCCAAGAGCATCCCCAGCTCGCGTCTGCGCTCAAAGACCGACATTAACATGGTATTGGCGATACCCGCCGCCGATGCCAGGAAAACAATGCCCAACACCACCAGCGAATAGGCGTTCATCACCTCGATCATCCCCACCAGCTGCGGCACGACCTCGTGCCAGGGCTTGACCTCCGCACCCATGAGTACCGGCAATGTATCAAAGCCTTTTAGAACCTGACCCACCTGCTCCGACTCGCGCAGATGGACAACGATCTCGTGCGCCTCATCCCCCATTTGCAACAAGACCTGGACATCGCTCAGCGCTGCGACGATTCCGGCTCTATTGACGATTTCGACCGGCGAGTCGATAAGCGCCGCAACTTCGTAGAGCTCACTGGCAATCGAGCCGTCGATATCCTGACCGATCACCGCCAATTCCATGCCCGCTTCGATTTCGTGCTGCGTTGCCAGACCCTTCCCCACCAGTACCTGCCCATCCCCCAGCATCTCGGCCAGCGCTGCATTGCGCAAAAGTCCGTCGGCTCTCGCTTCAACCGTCGGATCAGCACCGACCATCACCCCCATAAATCCCTCCTCGTCTAGTGCTGCCAGCACCGGTGCATAAAGCCGAGGGGCAGCCTGGAGGACTCCAGGATCAGCGCGAATCTCTTCGAGCATGGTCCCGACATTGGCCAGGGTCAAATCGACAGCTTGCTCAGTGCGCCAGCCCGGTGCAAGAATCTGTATATGGCCGACCAGCGGACCGGTAACCGAGGCAAAGTAGTGGTCGGCATAGCCGTGCATGATCGCCGCCGCCGCCAGAAAGGCAAATTGTCCCAGCCCGATTGCCGCCGCCGCCAACGCCGAGCGGCGGCGGTTGCGGCCCAGGTTGCGCCAGGCGATGCGCAAGGTACTGTTCTCGGCCATCTAACGCCTGCGCTCCAAGTGCGCCAGGCTAAACAGGCTCTCGTCCAGCTCGACGTTGAATTCGACGTGCAAATAGGTCAATACCGTGCGTCGCCCTTCTTGCCGCGCGGGTTCGATCGCAATCCGGGTCGGGATCAGTCGATCCCCCACTTTTTTGATCTCTTCCAACCGCATCGTGCGTCCCAACCGGCCCTTGCGGTCGTAGTAACGACCTAAAATGGGCAACTGATCGGCCAGGGAAAAGACCAATTCCACCCGCTGCCACAAACCCGGAACCTCGGGTTTAGCCTTGATCGTCACCTGCCAACCGGGCGGATCCTCACTCGGCTCGACCGCGCCGGGCACATAGTCGGCGGCATAGGATGATTCGCGCACCAGATCGTCGTTGCTCAGGTCGCTGCCCATCCACGACCCCATCATCAGCGTGGGAGGTACGCGGATCGTGCGCGAGATCCTGGGAAGATAGTTCCAGAGATTGCGACCCACCTTGAGCGTCGCGGTACCCGCATCGCGCACTGGGGCATCAATGACGATCAAGGCCCGATCCTCACCCTGGCTCCAGGTGCGCATCCGCATCGTCCTCGTCTTATTCGGTCGGGTGATCTCGATCTCGAGTCGTGCCGCAGTACCGGTCGACTCGTACATCCGGTCGAAGTGCCTGAGCAACGACTCGGCATCCGGCACTTTTTCCTGGGCAGCAAGAGAAGTAGTGCAAAGCACTGCACACAAAAGGACTACCCGACCCTTATGCGCCACCATTAGCTCCCCGGCCAATCGCGGGCCGCAATGAGAGCAAAGAATCGGACAAGGCGCGGTTGCATTGGGCGGACATCGGTTCTCCCTTCAAAAAGTTCCTGGTTTGTTTTCGGCCGGTGCATCAATCACCACTACAGGCAGCATCAAGCCCCGCCCGAAACGACGTACCAACTCATCCCGTGCGCCGGTATGTTCAGTTCCAACTCCACCTCGTAGTGGCGATTCAGCACGCACTCCCGTGGCTCTCCTTCTCCCGTGTGGATCAGCGCCCTATCCCGCAGACCCGTATAGTAAAGCGGCAGTTTCCACGTCCGTACAACCTCGTTGTCCAGCGGGTTAAAAAAGAGCGCTAGGCCACAAATCTCGAGCGCCGGGTTGACGTGCAGCACGCCGTCGACATCCCGACCATCGGGTCGGCGCAGATGGACGATATCCGACTCGAGGATCGCGCGATAGCGCTTGTAGAAGTCGACCCATTTCTTTACCACTTCCCTGGTCCGATCGCCATCGAAAAGCCGCGGGCCCCGATAACAAGCCTGCACTCCGCAACCGAAGTTCTGCGCCAGATGCGCCCCGTAGGCGTCGAGATGTGCTTCCAACGGCTCCAGCGTTGCCTCCTCACCACCACCGTGGTATTCAACCAGCGGCACGAACATCCAGCCCATGCTCGGCGTCTTTTCCCAGGTGCCGTCGTAGATATTTTGCCGCGCCAGCATAATCTGCCTGGCCCGCGGCAGCGACCAATTCACCTCGCGATACCCCATGCCGTTCTTGTTCGAGCCGTTGAGAAAATACCAGTCGGGCACATTGAGATAGACACCGCGTTCCCGGCACCAGCGATAGAAACGCGTTATGCGCTGCCACTGCCGCCACTGCGAGTCGCCCAATCCCCCGTGGCCGGGATGCCGGGTCGAGGCGCAGAGGTCTCCCGGGTACGAGCCGTCGTGTTCGAGTACATCGAGCCCAGTTTGCTCGTAGAGCTCTTCGAGTTGATGAAAATACGCCTCGCCCCAGACACTGCCCAGACACGGGGAATGGCCGAAAATCGCGCCGCCTGGTTCGCCCGTCTCCGGGTGGATCGCATCGTTTTCAGCGTCGATATGGCGACTGGCCAGGAGCGAGTAACCTCCAAGCTCGATCTTCTTATCGTGCGCATAGTCGGCCAGTGCTTTGAGTTCGGCGCGATAATCGGAATCTTTGCTCTCGGCATCAAAGCCGCTGCCGAAGGTCATGATCACCATTTCGAACCCAACTTCGGCACATTGATCCACCGCCGCCTTTACCGATGCGGGATCGGCGCTGCGCACGTGCATCAGGATGGGGTTTTCCTGAGTCCAGGGGGCAAGAGTGCGATACATGCGTCGAAGCGACAGACCGCGCCGCTCGCGATCGGTACTGTCGGGTGCCAATTCATAGGTGCGAAAGCTGGTGAAAGTGGCACCTGGCGCAATATCCACATCGGGTCCGAGCGGCAACCGACTCTCCAAGAGGCAAGGCGTAGAGTACGCGTAGTTGACCTGAGTCGTGTACTGCGGATCCTCGATCCAATGGGTTGTTGTATTGGCACTCTTGGACGTCATGCCATGGAAGGCGTAGTCGCTCTCGACATGCAAGTCCGGATAGCTCCACTGCCCGGGCGCATCCACCGAGACTTCGCCCTCGACCACGGCCAGGATCTCAGTCTTGCAGGAATCGAGACGCACAGCGCACTCGCCGCCGTTGTACAACTCCAACCACTTGCACAAAAGCGGCAGACCATCGTACAGTTCGTACACTACCGACGCAGCCAGTTCCCCTCGTCCCGCAAAGCGCAGTGTCAGCCGCGTCCCCGGCGGCGGCCACGGCAGATCCGGGCCTGGACGAACGCGTTTCCAGGCAAAAGGGGCCTGGGTCGCATCGATGGCTAGATCCACAAAGTGCAAGGCCTGTGGATCTGATTCGAATTCATCGATCCACTCGCGGCGCAGATAAGCGTATTCTCGTTGACCCACGAGACCGCCTATATCAAGAGATACGCCGTCGACCGAAATACTGGCTTCGGGTTTGACGCCGCGCAGGATCGCCGCACCCGTGACCAGATTGTCATAGCCGACGGTTGCGGCGTTGGGAGTCAGGCGGAAGACACGGCGCAATAGGCCGTTGGCGAGAACGAGTTCAGAGTGGTGTTCACCTGCGTAAACACCCGCCCTATAGGGGGCTGGATCGAGGAGCCAATCAGCCTCGTAGGTAGGTACTTGGCTCAGATCAGGCAGCCAGGAGGACGTATCCATACCCTTCTCCATACAGGGCGATAAATTCAACGCGTTCCTAAAAATAGCACCGTTGATCACCGATGCCAATCTCATACCCGCGACTGGTGGCTAGTATCCGCCAGTGATCGCGCACAACCCATCGGTCAGGTAAACATAGGCCATTGCCCGATAGCCAACGCCAACGCACACTTTTCCGACTCGATTTTTCCACCCGGATGCGTTGCGGTATCTATAGCCGCCAGAATCTGCTTATATTGACTCGACGCCAGAACGCGTGCTGACCGGCCGAACTCTAAATCAGGAAGCGAAAGAAATTTATCATGGAAGACCAACAATGGCTGCGCCACCTCCTTCCCCTGCCCCGCGAAATCGATATCGCAGACCAACTCGATGTTCATCCTGCACAATTACGCCTCTGCGTCACCCCTGATGCCAACGCTCTTGCCGAACAAGCTGCGGCCGAACTCCGCCAGCTTTTCGCCGACCGCGCCGAGTGCGCACTCAACGGCGAAAACTTCACCATTACTCTCGCCCTGGCCGACGACCAGGGTCGTCTGACCGACACTCCAATCACGGCCGAACGCCTGCAAGACCTGCCCAATCGCGAGCAGGCCTACCTGATCCAACCAGCTGGTCCCAACCAACTGATTATCGCCGCTCTGGATGGCCGCGGTCTGTACTACGGCGCCCGCACCCTCTACCAACTCCTCGCTGCCACACTCACCCCCGAGCGCGTACTCGTCCCGCTAGTACATATCGTCGATTGGCCCGACCTCGACGAACGAGGCCTGTGGAACTTCCCCGAAGAAGATGAGTGGATTCCCTGGATGGCCTCGCTGAAACTCAACTACGGCAAGATGACCGCTACACATTTAGCACCAATCGAGCGCGACAAACCCAACCAGGCCTCCATTGAAAGAGAGCAAATGCTCGAAGCACGTAGTCGAGCCTTCAACTGCGCTCCCTATATCCTGCACCTCAACTTTCTCCACGATTGCGGCCTGTATCGCGCCTATCCCGAGTTAGCAGGCAGAGGTGAGAGCGCGCTCACCGGACGATACCTAGCCCACAAAGAAGGCAACCAGCACCGTGCTCCCTGTGCGTCACAGCCGAAACTCATCGAGATCCTCAGCGAGTGGATGCAATCGATCGCCGCGCAAGACGCCCGCGATATCAGCTGCTGGCTCAGCGAACGACCCGGCCAATGCGAGTGTGACGATTGTACCGCCGTGGGCCAATTCGTGCTCGAAGCCCGCGCCTTTGTCGCCGCCTGGCAACGCACCAGAGAACAGTATCCCGAACTCGAAATCCGCATTTTTCTCTCTACCACCACCCTCGAACGCGACTACCGAGTCCTCGCCGAACTCCCGGCAGAAGTCAAAGTCGAACGGGCCTGTGCTAGCGGCCTCGAACGAGTGCTGCACCAACCTCGCGACCTCTTTGCCAATCCTCTCTACGAAAGCTGCACCAAAACCGGCCGCTGGGTCGCTAGCTATGACGTTCCTATAGGCGTCAATGGAGATGTCGACACACCCGAATTCAAGGTTCCTGAGTGCTCGGCACACCGCATTCGCGACTATGTCGGACAACTATACGAACGTGGCTATCAAGGCGCCTATGGGATGATTGCCTGGGCGAAACTGGCACGTGAGATCAATGGTTTCAACATTGCCGCACTGGCCGAGTGGGCTTGGAACGGCAATGGGCGCAGCACTCGCGAGTTCGCTGCCGCCTGGGCGACACAAGAGGGATTTTCCGACCCCGAAAAATTCGCCGAGTGGGCCGAGTTGATGGGCCCGATCGAATTCGATGTCTTCGACTCGAACTTCCCCCTTTGCTACTCGCAAGACGAGGCGCTGGAGATGATTCGCCATCGCCAAAGACCCTATCTCGGCGAAGGAATGTTCCGCTATTATCCAAGTCCCGAGGCCTTTGACGCAAAGAAGGCCATCTGCTCCCAGGCACTGGAAATCGCCGATGATCTACCCATATATTTTGCCCGGGAAACCGCACTCGTCCGCACCTATGTCGATCTCGCGCACCGAATCTGGCAGGTGGCCGAACACCTGGCCCTTCACGATCTGCACGAGCTCGAAGATCAGGAAGCGATTCGCGATCTACTCGCAGCACTGCATCGGGCCGGCGAGGACAATGTCGCTGCGCTGCGCGCCTGGCGCAGCCACCTCGGCCCCGAGCCCTGGCACTACCGAGTCCACGACGCCCTGCAGAGCACCGAACGCACTGTCCACGAAATCGAGCGCTTCATTGCCGAACGATATTTTTATTGATCGCCCCCCTCAGTGGCAAACGGTCGACGGCATCCTCCGTAATCAAACTACTGAGGTCAATACAAAAACTATGGCCGGCAAACGGGGTCTTGTTATTTTATAATCACTAGCATCGCTAACAAAAGAGCAACCGAGCAAACCACCCATTTTCATTTTCGAATCAAGGAATCTATGGTCATCCAACCCAAAATTCGCGGATTCATCTGCACCACTGCCCATCCCGACGGCTGCGCCAAGGCCGTCCAGGATCAAATCGAGTGGGTCGAGGGCCAGGCTCACTTCGATGGACCACAGAAGGTGCTGGTCGTCGGCGCCTCCACCGGCTACGGTCTCGCATCGCGCATCGCCACCTGCTTCGGTGCAGGTGCCGCCACGCTCGGCGTATTCTTCGAGCGCCCTGCGAGCGGCAAACGCACAGCTACTGCCGGCTGGTACAATACGGTCGGCTTCGAACGGGCAGCTCGAGAAGCCGGCCACTATGCCCGGAGCATCAACGGCGACGCTTTTTCCGATGAGATCAAAGCGGAAACCATCGCCGCAATAAAAGAAGATCTTGGGACTGTCGACCTGGTCGTCTACAGCCTGGCCTCACCGCGACGGATTCATCCGCAGAGCGGCGAAAGCTTCAGCTCAGTTCTCAAACCCATCGGCAAGGCCTATACCAGCAAGACCGTCGATGTCCAGACCGGCGAAGTCTCGGCGGTCACCATTGACGAAGCCAGCGAGGAGGAAATCGCGCACACTACTGCTGTTATGGGTGGTGAGGATTGGGAGATGTGGATTCGAGCACTCGACGAGGCCGGCGTTCTCGCCGCAAAAGTCCGCACTGTCGCCTATACCTACATCGGCCCCGAAATCACCCGGCCGGTCTACCGCGACGGGACCATCGGCCAAGCAAAGGAACATCTGGAGCAGACAGCCCAAACCCTCGACAAATATCTGCAATCCAAAGAGGGCAGTGCCCATGTATCGGTCAACAAGGCGATGGTCACCCAGTCGAGCGCGGCGATCCCCGTGGTACCGCTCTATATCTCGCTGCTCTACAAAGTGATGAAAGAGAAAGAGTGCCACGAGAGTTGTATCGAACAGATGTACCGCCTTTTCAACGACCGCCTCTACGCAGATGCCCCTACCGACGCAGAGGGGCGGATCCGCGTTGACGATTGGGAAATGCGCGAGGATGTCCAAGCAGAGGTTGCATCGCTCTGGGATCGAGTAGAAAGCGGAAATCTCGAATCGCTATCGGATATCGAGAGTTATCGCGCCGAGTTTCTCGGTCTTTTCGGCTTTGGTTTCGCCGGGATCGACTACGCGGCCGAGGTCGACCCCGACCGACCGTTGTAACACACCCATGCCTGCGACCCGCCCCATCGACACGCTGGTCCTCGGCGGCGGTATGGCCGGTGCTTTCGCCGCTCTCGCGGCCAAAACCCCCGATACCAGCGTCGCCATTATCGAGCCCTCCAATGTGCTGGGTGGTCAGGGTACCGCCGGCGGTGTCGCCGGCTTCTGCGGCGATAGCCAGCGCGTAAATGCCCCTTTCTCACGCCTGGTCGCTACGCTGGCGCAACACGACCTCATCGCGCCATTCGACCCCTGCGCCGATCGCCGTGCCTACGATCTGGAACTCTGCGCGTTCTTCCTGCAGGAGATGGTCGCCGACGCAGGCATCGAAATCCTCTTCCACGCTCGCGCGCTCAGCGCCGAATGCGCCGACGGTCGCATCGCCGTCGTCGAGGTCGCCTGTGCCTCTGAATACATCTCGTTCGAGCCCGGCATGGTGATCGACGCCACCGGTGATTGCGCCATCGCCCACGCCGCCGGCTTCGAGACCCTGCACGAAGGCGCCAACAAACAATTGCCGATGAGTCTCTACTTCACCCTCTGGGATACTGGTCGACCCGTCGCACCCTTTCTGCCGCCGGGCTGTCCGACCTGGGCTGACGACGAGTCGCTGCCGATGACGACTCTGCACGTCTTTCCCTCGGGCAAAGTCGAAGTCAAGATGAAAGTCGTCGGCTTCGACTCCGCCGACGGCCAAAGTCTTTCCCACGCCGAGCTAAGCGCGCGGCGGCAAATGATGGGCTTGATCTACCACTTACAGACCAGAGGCTATCGCGCTAAGATCCTCGACACCCACGTGCTGGCATCGGTCTCCCGCCAGATCGGCGTCCGCGAAGGGCGGCGGATCGTCGGCGAGTACCTTCTGACCGAAGCAGATGTTACCCACGCCTGTACCTTTGACGACGCCATTGCCGTGGGCACCTACCACCTCGACTACCACTGGCCCGACCGGGTCGAGCGCGCCGGTACCGGCATCACCACCATGGTCGAGCCCTACCACATCCCGCTGCGCAGTCTGGTGCCCCGAGGCGGTAAAAACCTGCTGGTCGCCGGGCGCTCGGCATCGGGCGACCAGATGGCGATGAGTTCCTTCCGCATCCAGGCCACCTGTGCTCAGATGGGATTCGCTGCCGGCAAGGCCGCACTGGTCTGCCTGCGCGAGGAGCGAGATCTGCAAGACGCGCCGATCGACTCAATTCAGCAGGAGATCAAAGCGGGCGGCCAAAGCCTCGACCTCTCCGAGTACGGCGAATACCTCCGCCAGTTGATCCACGTTCGCGAACACCTCTTTGCCGACCAACAACCCTTTGCCCAGTGCCACGCCTCTACACTGGTGCAATTGCGCAACGGCCGCTTTCTCGCCGCGTGGTTCGGCGGTAGCAAAGAGGGTCATCCCGATGTCGGCATCTGGGGTGCCGAACGCAGCGAATGCCAGTGGTCCGCTCCACAACTCCTGGCCAAGGTGCGGGATTGCGCTCATTGGAATCCGGTGCTCCATGTTGGAGGTGATGGTCGAGTCTACCTCTTTTTTAAGGTCGGGGTACAAATCGCCGACTGGGAGACCTGGGTCATCGAATCCGACGACGATGGCCGGACCTGGACCGAACCGCGCGAACTGGTAGCAGGAGATAGAGGCGGGCGCGGCCCGGTCAAAAACAAGCCCATCGCTCTTGCCGATGGGACCTGGCTCGCCGGAGCTTCACTGGAAGAAGGCACTTGGGAGGTCTTCGTAGACCGCAGCGCAGACGGGGGCAAGACCTGGAAGGCCAGCCCCCTCATCGAGCGCGACTCCACCGTTTTTACCGATCGTGGCGCCATCCAGCCCACACTCTGGGAATCGGCACCCGACAAGGTGCATATGCTGGTGCGCAGCACCTGTGGACAAATCGGCCGCAGCGACTCGACCGATGGGGGCTTGAGTTGGTCACCACTCTACCCGACAAAAGTACCCAACAACAACAGCGGCCTCGATCTGGCACGGCTCAAAGACGGCACGTTGGCGCTGATCTGCAACCCGGTAGCAAAAGGGCGCACCCCGCTTTCCGTTTTGCTTTCGACCGACAACGGCCTGACCTGGCCGCGTCGGTTGGATCTGGAAAAGGAGGCGGGCGAATTTTCCTATCCGGCGATCATTGCTACCAGAGTCGGATTGGCAATCACCTATACGTGGAAGCGGAAACGAATCGCTTTTTGGATGGGATCCGTCGAACAGATCCCCGAAGTATCGAGCTAAACTCGTACGTACTCCGCTTGGAGTCTATCACAAGCGAGATTGCGAAACTGCAGCCGCACGACCTTATCACCACTGGCAGGTGGTCGAACTGGCGTCCGCGTTGGCCAGCACGGAACGCTGCAGATCCTCTTGAGGTAAGCGGCATATTGCATTTTATTCCCAGGGTCGCGACTAAAGGAGAAAATCGCCATGGCCAGCCAGATCGACAATGCTTTCAAGACCACACCCACCCACGACGAATTGCGCACAATGGAGCGCGATCTGCGCTTTCATCCTTATGCCGGTGCACCCCCCACAACCCTCAGCACTGCTCAGACCCAGACCTTCAACCAAGAGGGCTACTTGAAGAGCATCCGGATTTTCGACGAGATCGAGATCGCCGAGCACCGGACCTTCTTCGACGAGCAACTGAGAAAGGTCACAGCCGCTGGCCTGGGCAGCTTCACGCTCAGTTCGGCGCACCTCAAATTCGCCAAGATCTACGACCTCATGCACCACCCCCGCATCCTGGCCTGCGTCCGCGACCTCATCGGTCCCGAGCTCATCGGCCTGGCCGCGCACTATTTCTGCAAGATGCCCAGAGACGGGACAACCATCTCCTGGCATCAGGACGCCAGCTACTGGCCGCTGACGCCATCGAAGACGGTGACCGTCTGGCTGGCCGTCGACGACGCCAATATCGATAATGGCTGCATGCGCTTCGTCTCGGGTTCACACCTGCATGGCCAGCTCGAATTCCGCGCCAGCGAGGCCGACGAAAACAACGTCCTCAACCAGACCGTCGACGGGGTAGAGCGCTATGGATCAATCGTCGATGTCCCGCTCAAGGCCGGCGAAATCTCGATTCACTCCGACCTGCTGCTGCATAGTTCGCACTATAACGAATCCGACCGCCGCCGCTGTGGACTGACCCTGCGCTACTGCACCCCGGACGTGCGCGCGATCCCCGGCTTCAACTGGGAGAAAGAAGGCGTACTCATCAACGCCACCGACCCCGATGGACACTGGGGCAACCCGAGTCGACCCGAACGCGAGTACGAGGTCGCCTGAACCGGACTAGTGCCCCGCGTAGACCGTTGCAAACGCCTCCAGCGCGGCACCGCCCAGCCAATCGGCCATCTGGCTATAGGCGTCCCGACGATAGGTCCACTCCTCCGAGCGCGGCACCTGCTCCAGCCAATCGCAGAGATGCACCCGCACTAAATCGTCGAAATCTTCCCGTGTGAGTTCGACCTCTTTTCCCGCGATCCGGTCTTCAATTACAAAAGGGCCTTCTTCGCTGTCCAGGTTCGGCTCAATTGATGCGCGCAGCACCGCACAGTTTAGATAGGCCAGCCATTCGGCGCGTTCGCCGATCAATTCGCGGATCTCCCCGCGTCGTTGCAAAGACAGAGTGAAAGCCTGAAACTTTTCGGTCCCATATATCGAGTGGAAAATCCCCACTCGGCACAGTTCTTCGTCACACCCCCATTTTTTTAGGTCGGTATAAACGCTGATGGCGTGGGCCAGGTAGGTCTTATGGGTATGCCGGAGATCTGCCGCGCCGATTTCTTGGAAAAAATCGGTCATTTCCCGAAGTGATCGCTCTACCGGAATCATGCGCTCAATCCTTCAATTCGACGACGATATTTCTCCATGGCGTATCTCCCATATTGAACGCTTCGTGCACGGCCTCCCCATCCAATGCGTTGAACCGCACTTCTCCGTCCTTCATATCCCGTGCCTCCGACCTCTCTCCCTGCTCATCGGCTCCCTGCAACCGTCCGTCTCCGATCACGACGTACAGATAATCGTGCTCGTGCCGGTGCAGCCCGGTGCTCTGCCCCGGTGCCAAGCATAAATCCCAAACCCGCACCCGGTCATTCTCAAAGAGCAGCTTAGTACCCACATCCGACGAAATCGTCTTTTCACTCATAACCTCTCCTCCTTTCGCGCCCAAGGTACGCTGCGGTTCGTCTGCTCACAACCCCACGTGCAACGGACCTTCACCAGATCCTTGACAGCCCCCCTCTCCAGGTCTATCTCTAACCCTAACTCGAAACCTGAAACAGCTCTGAAAGATTCAAGCCCGAAGTACTAACCGTCCTCTCGAAAGAGATCCCATGTCCAAAAACAAGACCCATGTTCTATTGATCACCACCGATCACTGGTCCGCTCCCCTCTTAGGTGCAGCCGACCACTCCGCGATCCTCACGCCCACTCTCGACGAACTCGCGCGCAGCGGCACCCGCTTTACCAACGCCTACAGCGAATGCCCGGTCTGCATTCCCGCTCGCCGCACTCTCATGACCGGCACTCCTCCGCGGACCCACGGCGACCGCGTCTTCAAAACCACCGAACCCATGCCAGACCTGCCTACCATGGCACAGACCTTTCGCAACGCCGGCTACCAGGCTTTCGGCGTCGGCAAACTCCACGTCTACCCCCAGCGCAACCGCATCGGTTTCGACGAGGTCATTCTCGATGAGGAAGGTCGGCCGCACCTCGGCGCCATCGACGACTACGACCTCTTTCTCGCCGACAAGGGCCACGCCGGAGCGGGATTCGCCCATGGTATGGGCAACAACGAATACTCTTTTCGCCCCTGGCACCTGTCCGAAGACTGCCACCCCACTACCTGGGCAGCGCAGCAAATGAGCCGGATGATCAAACGCCGCGACCCGGACAAACCCGGTTTTTTCTATCTTTCCTTCCGCCACCCCCATCCACCACTGGTGCCGCTACAGAGCTATTTAGACCTCTATCGCGACATCGAGATCGACGCGCCCTACCACGGCGCCTGGTCTCGCGATTTCGACCAGCTTCCCTACGCACTCAAAACGATTCAGAACCGCCACGCCCACCTCAAAACGTCAGAAATTCTACGAATCCGCCGCGCATTCTATGCGCTCTGCACCCAAATCGACCATCAGCTCCGCGTAGTTATCGGCACCTTGCGCGAAGAAGGGCTCCTCGAAGACACCATCATCCTCTTTACTGCCGATCACGGCGATATGCTCGGCCATCACGGACTCTGGGCCAAACGGCTATACTACGAAAACTCGGCCAATGTACCAATGATCCTCCTCGGCGGTCGGGACGGCCGGGTGCCGCACCACGCAATGGACGACCGCCTAGTCGGATGGCAAGACGTGATGCCGACCTTGCTCGACTTGGCCGGCATCGAGGTCCCGAACACCGTGGCCGGTCTATCGATGGTTAGCGCAGAAAAACGGCCTTATCTCTACGGCGAATGCGGCGAAAACAGCACCGCCACGCGAATGATCCGCGAAGGGCGCTACAAGCTGATCTACTACCCGGTCGGCAACCGCGTTCAGCTTTTCGATATAGAAGATGACCCCTGCGAACTCGCCGATCTCGCGGCCGTGGAATCCCACAGCGAGGCAAGGACTCGTCTGACCGGACATCTGATCAGCAACCTCTATGGCGGCGATGAAGCCTGGATCGCAGACAGCCAACTCGTCGGTATGCCCGATCAGGCATACCACCCCAATCCCAACCGCAACCTCTCCGGCCAGCGCGGAATCCACTACCCCACTCCACCCCAGCTAGATGCGGATAAAGCGGTCGGTATGCCCTGATACGATCAGGATTGGGAAATTGACCTTTCAACTTGGATCGAGTACTATAACGCTCGACCATCATCGATAAAATGCGGAATCAATGGTCGACCAGACACCGGCAATTTGGTGCCTGGACCGCTCTATTTTCAATGGTGTACAAACCGTTTTTGCAGGTCGACCAAACCCAAGGTCTCAGCACTCTCTTTTTCCAGCCACGGAGGCCCTATGCGCACAGCCAATCCCACCTTAAAAGAAGCCACTTTTACCAGCCTGGAACGCGGCGGCGAAGGGGCCATGACCATTCAGGGAACCGTCAACAAGGCGCTGGTCCTGCTCGGTCTGGTTCTGCTCGGCGCCTCCTGGACCTGGAAGCAGTTTTTCCTGTATGAGGACGCCGCCCAGATCATGCCCTGGGTTCTGGGCGGCACTATCGGCGGCCTGGTATTTGCCCTGATTACGAGTTTCAAGAAGACGTGGGCACCCCTGACTGGACCGATCTATGCCTTTCTCCAGGGGCTGGCTCTGGGCGGCATCTCTTCGATCCTGGAACTGCAGTATCCCGGTATCGTCATCCAGGCGGTAACCCTGACCCTGGGCACATTGCTGGCGCTACTGGCGGCCTATCGCTCGGGTATGATCCGAGCTAGTGAAAATTTCAAACTAGGTGTGGCCTCAGCCACCGGGGGAATTTTTCTCGTCTATATGAGCACCTGGGTGCTGGGCTTCTTCGGCATCTCCATGCCCTTTATCCACGAGAGCGGGATCATCGGTATCGGCTTCAGCCTGGTCGTCGTGGTCGTCGCCGCCCTCAACCTGGTACTCGACTTCGACTTCATCGAAAGCGGCGAGACCATGCAGGCCCCCAAATACATGGAGTGGTACGCGGCCTTCGGCTTGATGGTGACGCTGCTCTGGCTCTACATCGAAATCCTGCGACTCCTAGCCAAGCTCAGAAACCGATAAGTGCCTATTTCAGAACGCATGCAACCACAAAACTTTCTCTTCATCCTCTCCGACCAGCACCACCGCCTGGCCAGCGGTGCCTACGGCCATCCACTGGTGCAAACCCCACACCTCGACGCGCTGGCCGCGCGAGGCACCCGCTTTCAGAATGCCTATACCAACTGCCCGATCTGCGTTCCAGCCCGGGCCTCGCTGGCCACCGGTCGTTATGTGCATCAAATCGGCTTCTGGGATAATGGTCACCCCTATGACGGCTCCCCCGCTTCCTGGCACCAGCGCCTGCGCGATCAGGGTTTTCGCTGCGACTCGATCGGCAAGCTGCACTTCAAAGGCCAGGGCACCGACCACGGCTTCAGCGATGAAGTCGAACCCTTGCACGTAGTCGACGGCAGCGGCGATGTACTCGGCTGCATCCGCGACAACCCGCCCTTCCGCGACAAAGACGGCGAACTGGGACGAGCTGGTGCCGGCGACTCGTCCTATCTGCAATACGACGCCCGCTGCACCGAGCACGCATTGCGCTGGCTCGGCGAGCATAAAGACGACGACCAACCCTGGGCGGTCTTCCTCAACTTCGTCTGCCCACACCCACCCTATATCGCTCCACCCGAGATCTTTGCGCACTATCCTCTAGAAGACATGCCACTGCCGCCGCAATGGACGCCTGAAACCTGGCCCGACCATCCGGCAATGGACTATTTCCGCCGCTTTTTCAGTTTTGATCGGGGCCACGACGAAGAAACCATCCGGCGGGTTACCGCTGCCTACTACGGCACCACCACCTACCTCGACCAGCAGATCGGTCGAGTCCTCGGCACGCTCGACGAATACGGTCTGACCAATCGCACCCGCGTACTGTACAGCTCCGATCACGGCGAATGCCTCGGCGCGCGCGGCATCTTCGGCAAATTTACGCTCTACGACGAAGCAGCGGCGGTACCGATGATCCTGGCCGGGCCGGATGTGCCGGAAGCAAAGGTGGTGCAGACACCAGTATCGCTGGTCGACAGCTTTCCAACAGCCCTCGAATGCGTGGGGGCTGAAGAGATCGACGAAGACTTGCCCGGTCGCTCGCTCTGGCAAATCGCCCAAGAGGAAGATCAGGAGCGAACCGTCTTCAGCGAGTATCACGCACTGGGTACCGAGCACGCCATGTACATGCTGCGAAACCGGCGTTACAAATATATCTCGCACGTAGGCGAACAAGCACAACTATTTGATTTAAAAGAAGATCCAGAAGAAATTAATGATCTCTCAACCGACGCCTCTCATAGGAGCATGCTCCGTGACTTCGAGACGGAATTGCGCGAGCTCCTCGATCCTGAATCGGTTGATGCACAGGCCCGCGCCAGCCAACAGGCCGTGGTTGAGGCCGCAGGGGGAGCAGAAGCGGTGATCCAACGCGGGGCCTTCGACCACTCGCCTACACCGGGAGAAAAAGCGGAGTTCCGATCACAGAGCTGATTGGGCAAGGTCCGGACTCTACGATCTGCCAACCCCATTAATTTCATATACATATAGATAATATTTCTCGCGACGAGCGTCGAGATTTATCGCTTGTATAGCGGCCATAAGCTACCCTGCTAATCGAAAAACTCCGGATCCTCCTCGGGCAAATATCGCTTCGCTTCCTCCTCGACAAACTCCACTCCCAGCCCCGGAGCATCCCAGACTTCGACAAAACCGTCTTTGACGATCGGATCGCGCAATCAATAGAAGCAGAAAAACGAAGTGCCCGTCCGCGCATCGGCACGTTCCTCGAACTGAGCCGCAAGCACGGCGCGAAGATGTACTCCGAGCTAAAAACGGTGGCCTTCGTAGAGCAGGGGTTGCGGGAATTGTATGGACTGAACCCTGTAGAAGCATGGTAGTACTTGTGGGCCGGAACGCGAAACGCGGTGTACCCCGGGCGATCCTTGCCGACATAG
>MDTE01076406.1_pt1 | contig 21679 bp, 23 predicted proteins | sample 811231 | NCBI WGS metagenome assembly MDTE01 (sample SAMN05326651, study PRJNA326480) | marine metagenome | isolation source: seawater | place: Indian Ocean: Red Sea | collected 2010
GTATCTGCAACAGGTGCAGCTTCTTCTGTGCTATCAGTGGTATCTGCAACAGGTGCAGCTTCTTCTACTGGAAGATTAGATGGAGTATCAACTGCATCTCTATTTGTTCCTTCTGATTCACTTCTGTCCCGGTCACGGCGGAAACGATCAGCTCTTGGCCCTGCTCTGTAACTGAGATCAAATTGGCTATGAGCACCTGTATATGGCAAGAGAGCTACGTAACGAGATCTTTTGATAGCAGCAGCTAGCATCCTCTGATGCGGGGCACATGTGCCAGTTTTCCTACGTGACTCTATTTTCCCCCAATCAGAAATATAGCGCCTAAGTCGTTGAAAATCCTTATAATTAATTGCCTGTATCTTATCCACACAGAAAGAACAAACTTTCCTTCTTGGGAAAAAGCGGCGCCCCTCTCGGCGTCTACCACCTTGACGAGTAGTCATTTTTAATCTCCTATGCCCTGGACCGCAACGAGTTCAAAGATTACTCGTTAGGGGATGGCCTTTATGCAATCGCAAATGCCACCCTAGAAGGGCAGGTCGTCTGCACCTGAGACGACCGTTTCGAAGTCCGAAGAAACCGTAAAATCGTCGCCTTGATTCTCTGTATCGCTAGGGCGATCAAGGAACAAAACTCGACTCGCTACAATTTCATTCCGAAACCTCATTTGTCCATCATTGCCTTGGAAGCTATGGCTTTTGATTCTTCCTTCCACATAAGCCCTACGGCCTTTTGTTAAATACTGATTAACTTGCTCTGCAAGGTTATTCCACGCTACTACTGTGAACCATTCAGTTTCTTGCTTTCGTTCATTGTCCTGCGCTGTATAAGAACGACTAGTCGCTATCCTGAAAGATGTGACTGGACTCCCTGAGGGTGTATATCTCATCTCTGGATCTGTTCCCACATTGCCGATCACCATAATTTTATTCAATCCGTCCATATCAGCTCACCTCTTATATGATGCAATCGAATCATGCACAAATTAAATTTAAACAGCAACCTCTTCCTGCCTGACCAACATATGCCGAATTACGTCATCAAGAAGGTTAAGTGAATTCTCTAGCTCAGCGGAAAGAGAAGGATCCATACTTATCGAAACAATATGGTAGTTGGCATCAGTCTGGTTAGCTATCTTAAAGGCTAGCCTTTTCTTACCCCAATTCTCTTCCTCGATAATGTCACCGCCTGAATTTGATATGACACGTCTTATTCTGTCCAAGACGACAGTCATTCTTTCAGAGTCCACATCTGGGTGAAGTATCAGCATCAATTCATAATCACGCATATCAATCTCCTCGTAACCTGTGGATTATAGCAGGCAATAAGCGCCGACAAAATAGCAAATCATTTGGGGCAGGAAAACTATTCCTTTAACCACTCATAGAGATAATAATGATCGCGAGACATACTTAAAGACTCGTATGTTTGTTGTGCGGTGATATTTGACTTGTCAACATAAAGCCTCAGCCCTGCAAATTCCGTTGAATTCACTACCGTTTGTTTCAAATGTTTGAACAAAGTAGAAAAAATACCTTTTCTTCGTGCACTCGGCACTACAAACACAGAGTGTATCCAAAGAATCGTAGCTGATCTCCAATCACTCCATTCAGGTACAACCAAAAGACATCCCACAATAGAACCATCAAGCAGAGCAACCCAATAAGTACCTTTAGAAGAGTCTTCAAATACGGCCTCTACTCCAGCTTTTACCACTTCATGGTTCAGAGCTAATTGCTCAGCTTCTATTGCCATGTTGATTTGAAATTCAACAATTAAAGGAGACTCACCAGGTTTAGCGTGTCTAATTTCAAGCAAGTTAAAAATCTAACCCTGGTACAGGATGCTTGGCCGTAAGCTCTTCCACTTCTTCTCTTAATTGAGTCTCCACAGAATGATCGCCTCTGTTATGTATCGCTCGGGCAATAATTGAAGCAACTTGTTTTGTTTCTTCGGCACCAAATCCACGTGTAGTTATAGCAGGAGTACCAAGTCGCAGACCGCTAGTAATTCCTGGAGGGTTTGGATCATTTGGAATAGCGTTCTTGTTGACAGTCACATTGATCCTATCTAATGCTTCTTCAGCTTCCTTGCCAGTGCATTCCAGAGGGGACAAGTCGACTAACATTAGGTGATTATCAGTGCCACCCGACACAATCCTGAACCCCTGTTCTTCCAGTCCATTTGCTAGGACTTTCGCGTTGCTGACGATAGACTGCGCATAAACCTGAAATTCCGGAGATAATGCTTCACCAAAACATACAGCTTTTGCAGCTATAGAGTGCATTAGCGGTCCACCTTGTCCGTATGGAAATACTGCCCGGTCAATCGATTTCGCATGGCTTGCCCTTGATAGAATCATAGCTCCACGTGGGCCTCTTAAAGTTTTATGTGTAGTCGATGTAACAACCCCTGCATGCGGGACTGGCGAGGGATGCACACCTCCAGCCACAAGGCCCGCTATATGAGCCATATCAACCATCAAAACCGCACCTACTTCATCAGCAATTTGTCCAAATTTTGCAAAGTCAATACTTCTAGGATAAGCAGTAAACCCTGCAACTATAACCTTAGGTCGATGCTCACGAGCCGTTTTTGCAATTTCCTCATAATCAAGTTGTTCTGTTTCTGGGTGCAAAGAATATGAAACAAAGTTATACAGCTTGCTTGAGAAATTTACAGGACTACCATGTGTGAGATGCCCCCCATGGTCTAACCTCAACCCCATCACCTTATCCCCTATTTCAAGAAGTGCCGCATATGCTGCAACATTCGCTTGTGCCCCAGCGTGAGGTTGAACGTTGGCATGTTCAGATCCGAATATTTCCGTGGCACGATCAAGGGCTAATTCTTCAACCACATCTGCGAATTCACAACCCCCATAGTACCTTCTTCCAGGGTATCCCTCGGCATACTTGTTTGTAAGTGCCGAACCCTGTGCTTCCATAATAGCTCTGCTTACGTAGTTCTCAGATGCAATTAACACAATGTTGCGGCGCTGCCGTTTAACTTCATTTTCTAGTGCTTCTGCAATAACTGGGTCTTGTTGACTTAATTTACGGGATATATCAGTGGTCATTTGAACTCCATGACAAATGTTTTTTATATGCGTCCGTTGATTTTAACAGCCCCTTGAAATCGAATGCGAATTTAAGCGATAGATTTTTAATGAGAATCACCAATTGTTTTTATGAAAGAATAGCAAGTAAGGCACCGCGGTATTTTGTTATCCCTAAAGTACTGATATAAGAATTACATGATAAAAGCAATCTCATTTGATTTTTATGGAACCCTTGCTACTTGGGATCCCTCAGGCGAGAAGCTCCAGCTAGAAGCGGCCAAAGCTGAAGGGTTAAAAGTAGATGCTGAAAAAATAGGAGAAGCTTGCGCATCAGCTGACAAATATTTAGCGTTTGAGAATTCGATCTCACCCTTTTCAATGCGGAGTTATTCTGAGAGAAATCAAATTCTCATAGAGTATGAAAGAGTTTTATTAGCGATACTTTGTCCTGATGCTACTAAAAAAAATGCCCAAAGGGTCTGGGAGAGGATAGAAAGTACCCCGAAACAACTTAAAAGCTATGAGAGTGCAAGAGATATTTTAGAAAATTTAATTTCACGACAATTAAAAATAGGAATAATCTCGAACATCGCTGAAGGCCTTACAAAAGTGGTAAACAATTCAGGCTTAGAAGGACTGTCCAGTTTTATGGTTTCTTCTGGGGAAGTGGGGCATAGCAAACCCCATCCCGCAATATTTGAAGCAGCTTTAAAAGCTTGTGGAGTACACCCACATGAAATGATTCATGTGGGTGATTCATTGGAAGGTGACGTCCACGGTGCACTTGGTTCTGGAATCAACGCGATTTTGATCGACAGAAATAAATCAAAAAACATATCAAAATCGGAAAAGTTTTATGTGATACCTTGCATAGAGAAACTTTTGCCTCTTTTAAAAGCGAATTTCAATATACTCTGATACGTAATGGTGTAACCCAGAATAGCGACCATATCGTTATGGGAAATCATTAGGTGCTTTATTGAAAATATAGGTCTGTGTTAGAATGACTGTAGTGATTTTTGGTAATCCCCTTTAAATTGGTAGATAACTATGGCTTATCAGGTCTATTTTGCTAATATGACCGAAGAAAATCAGTCTCTTCTTTTGGCCGTTTTACGATTGAAAGAAGAGTCCACTTCGGTATCCGGTTGGCCTTCCATACAAAAACTCGAGGCTAATGAGACTGAACTTCTCATGCGTCTTCGTGGGCCTATCCCAGCTGGCAATTTCCAGTACCAAGAAATTTCAGAATATGAAGACCGAAGCCCGCAAACCTTACGCAGAGGTAGAGGCAGGGGCGGCCGAAGGCCTTCGGAACGACCTAGGAACAGCGGAAGAGCCCAATTTAACGATAATTAAGAACGCTATCTCGTTCATTGTATTTTTCTCTGAATTCATTAAGAGCTTGCAATACACTCATAATCGACTCTAACCACTTCTCTTTTAAATTGATTACTATTTTAATTTGTTGGTGACCTACTCTTGCTTCGAAACCTAATGCACGTTCTAGGGGCACTCGTGCACCTCCTACTGGGTGTTTCAATTTAAGGGTGATTTCATTTTTTCTTCGGGTTAATGCTTCCACATCAACTTCTCGTGAAAGCACCTTGATCCTCAAATGAACCATGAGGTTCGAAAGCTCCATAGGCAGATTTTTACCGTATCTGTCACCCAGCTCATTTTCCAGATCGTCGATACTATCTATTGTTTTCAACTTAGCCATTCTTTGATATACACCAATTCTTGTCGCTAAATCGTTGATTAAGTCCGCAGGTATCGATGAGGGGATTTGAAGATCAATTACTGGATCCTGATTTTCTTGTTTTAATTCACTTGGACCTATTTTTTGTAATTCCTGCACTGCTTCAGACAAAAGTCTGGTGTATAAATCAAAACCAACTGCATGAATGTGCCCGCTTTGCTCTGCACCCAATAGGTTACCGGCCCCACGAATTTCAAGATCACGCATCGCGATTCTGAATCCCGAACCTAGTTCATTGGCAGCAACAATTGCTTCAAGTCGCTTTTGAGCAATTTCAGTCAAGCTTCGCCCTGGTTCTACAATTAAATAAGCATGGCCTCTTAAAGAACCTCGACCAATGCGCCCTCGGAGTTGATAGAGCTGTGATAGACCAAGTCGGTCTGGCCTATCCACAATCAATGTATTTACAGTAGGAATATCTAAACCTGACTCAATGATGGTTGTGCAGACTAAAACATCTGCACGGCCATCAATAAATACTTCCATTGTCTTCGCAAGTTCATCTTCTGGGAGCTGTCCATGCGCAACCACTACTCTAAGGTCTGGTACTAACTCCTTCAGAGATCCGGCCGCAAAATTGATCGAGCTGATTCTATTGTGCAGATAATAAATCTGCCCTCCACGGTCAATCTCCCTTTTGATCGCTTCTTGTACTAACTCACTAGATGACTCTGCTAGGTAGGTTTTAATTGGTAAGCGCTCTTCTGGAGGAGTCTCCAAATTCGAAATATCCCGCATACCTGCCAATGCCATATGCAAAGTCCTAGGGATTGGTGTGGCCGTGAGTGAAAGAACATCTACTGATCTTCGAAGATCTTTTAGTTTTTCCTTATGATTTACACCGAAACGATGTTCTTCATCTATAACTACCAAGCCTAAGTCTTTAAAACCGACATCTGATTGAACCAATCGATGAGTCCCTATTACTATGTCGATTGCGCCACTCTTCAGCCTAGAAATCACATCGTTTTGCTCACGCGCATTCTTGAATCTACTCAAAACTTCTAGCTTAATTGGATATGGTCCTAAACGTTCTGTGAAAGTCTGAAAATGTTGTTGAGCCAAAACTGTAGTTGGCACTAATATCGCCGCCTGCTTTCCATCCATTACTGCCTTGAAGATCGCTCTCAAAGCAACTTCTGTCTTACCGTAGCCAACATCTCCACAAATCAATCTATCCATTGGCTTTGGGCGTTCCATATCCTCTTTTACATTTGCGATAGCAGCGATCTGATCGTCAGTCTCGATGTAAGGAAAAGCATCTTCCATTTCGTATTGCCATATAGTGTCTGATGAAAAGGAATGTCCTTCTTCAGTCTCTCTCTGGGCTTGAATAGCAATTAAGTCAAATGCCAGACGTCGAGTTGAGTCTTTTGCCCTCTGAATTTTTCTAGACCATTCTGAAGATCCCAACCGTGTTAATACGGGCGCATTTTCATCACCACCTGAATATATGGATATCCTGCCAATTTGCTCCAAAGGTAAGTAAAGGCGGTCATCAGCGGCATAGTCCAAAACTAGATACTCTTGCGCAGAGTTTTCTCCCACATCATGGTCAAAAAATTGAGTGCCTGAAAATCTAGCAATGCCATGTTCAATATGGACAACAAACTGTCCTGGACTTAGGTCATCCAAAAAAAGAGACATGTTATTTGCCGCATTCTCACGCCTCTTCCTTTGGCCCTTTTTCGTATACCCAAATAACTCTTTGTCAGTAAGAAATAAAGCTAATGTATTATCTGAATCTGGTTCAGGCCTAAGAATCCAGCCCCCATCTGCAGAATTTCTTATCACGTGGATTTTTGATGATGATGGCATTAATTTCATCTCATCGGTTTCGATAGCTGGAACATCTGACTCTTGTAAAAGTTCTATCAATCTTTGAGCATGCTGCGTGGCTATTACGTTTATCGAGAAAGGATTGAATTGATCTGCTGCTATTCCAAATTTAAGCAAATTCGAATTAAATCTGGGAGCTGGATAAATAGGGATCAGAAAGGGTTCGTTACTCGACCCCATCTGGTATCTAGTAACACCAAGGGTTTTGAATTTAGCCAAAATTGAATTTATATGTTCCCATTCAAAATAAGGCTTGCTGAAGCCCAATGGCAGCTCGAATCGTTTTTGCTTTAAATTAAGCAGCCCATCTGCTTTTTCTTGCCAATCTATTCCCGTTTGTTTAGTTTCAGCAGGCTCATTGATGACAGCTAAAATATTCTCGTTCTCGTCAATATGGTCTAGCAAAGTATTCTGTTGAAAGAATCCGGAGTAAAGGGATGAGCTTTGAACTGTAATGCCAGCAGATATATCAGCTAATTCCTCGGCTATGCGTTCTTTCTCTTTTGTTCCAATTGAAGCCAAACCCATCTCTGAATACCGATTATTAAATAAATCGTGATTTGCGTAATTAGGTAATAACTCTTGGGCAGGAATTATTAATAATTCTTCAACATTTCGAATTGAACGTTGTGTTAAAGGATCAAACAATCTAATCGCTTCAATTTCGTCACCCCATAGTTCTAAACGGGCAGGCAATTTCATCTGCGGTGAAAATATATCAATAATCCCTCCCCTTCTTGCGAAACTACCCTTTTGATGAACATGTTCTTCATATTTGTAGCCCATATTCGCCCAAGATTCTAAAGTGAATTCAACATTTATCCTGTCTCCTGTTTTTATAACCTTAGAGAGTTCTCTCATTTGATTTGTTTCAATAGTTCTTTGCATTAACGCAATATTAGAAGTGACTACCAGCGGGCTAGGGTACTCTCGATGCCTAGACAATGCATTAAGGCATACTAATCTCTGGTGCTCAAGTTGTCTGTCAGCGGTTACTCTCTCATACGGAATGACTTCTAATTCCGGAAAATGGAAAATCGGCGATTCTTCGCCAAAATAAACATCAAGCTGAGTAACCAACTGCCGTGCATCCTCAGGTCTGGGACAAACCACCAGTAATGTATGGTTTATGTCTTGCCAGATCGCACCTATGACAAAAGGCTTCGCAGAATCGCAGATAATGGTGCTGAAAGCATCGGATTTTGAGCTCTTTAATGCAGAAATTAGATGATTGTAAGCACCTACATCAGTAAGAGCGTTGAAGAGTCCATTAAGTGACATATTTATCCACGCAAAACCACCCATCTCGTTTGAGATGGGTCAGATGAAGCAAATCTTATGAACCACTATATCAGGGGTATCAAAATTTTCTAACATACAGTCTTATGCCATGAAATCTAATTCAAGGGGTATAATTAAGGCGTTAGAATTTGAACCGAGAGATAGTTCATGGGCCTGAAAAGCAAGTCCTCAATTGGCAAAAAGACTAAAAATAGCCTAAAACATCATCGAATTGTCGTAAAGGCAGGGACCAATGTCCTCACGGGTCGATCAGATTGTTTAGACCATCAGATCATTTCCTCTTTATCATCACAGATTGCAAATGTAATGGGCGTGGGTGCCGAAGTCATACTAGTTACATCTGGAGCTATTGCCGCTGGAAGGGAAATTCTAGTAAAACCAGTGAAACAAGGCGTAATTGATCGTCAGGTATTCGCTGCAGTCGGTCAAGGTCATTTAATGAGCTTATACCAAAAAATGTTTCAGGAAAGAGGTATTACAGTAGCCCAAGCGTTGCTTACGCGTCATGATGTCGAAAATAGGCAAGGTTATTTAAACATAAGAAATACCCTTACTGGGCTTCTAGAACAATCTGTTTTACCTGTTGTTAATGAAAATGATGTGGTAGACACTGAAGAAATTTCTCAGGATAGATTTGGTGATAATGATGCGCTTTCATCCATAGTGGCCAGCCTTATTGACGCAGATCTACTTTTGTTATTAACGGACTCTGGAGGCCTTTATACTTCTGACCCTCATCGAGACTCCAAAGCTAATTTAATTCCTAAAGTAGAAAATATTGACGATTCAATCCTTGCTATGGCTGAACCAATTTCAACGGAATCTGCAGGCAAAGGTGGAATGCTTTCAAAATTATACGCAGCTGCCAAGGCTACTTCTTCAGGAGTACCTGTGATAATTGCTTCAGGGCATGAGGAAGATGTGATTTTAAAAGCTGCCAGTGGCCAAGCAGTGGGTACATTCTTTGAAACTACTTCAAATCAAATCGAAAGTAAAAAGCGCTGGCTCCTAAGTGGACTTGCAGAAACTGATGGAGAATTGGTGATAGATTCAGGAGCAGTAAAGGCCTTGCGGACTAAAAAGGGTTCCTTATTGCCTGCAGGGATGAGCTCGGTTCACGGTTCGTTTGAGAGAGGGGATGTCGTAGCGGTTCTTGGTGAAAATGGTGACCGTATTGCTTGTGGCATTGTCTCATATTCACATCGAGATTTGAGGCTTTTGTGCGGAATGAATTCGAATGACATAGCACAAAAATTAGGACACCATTATGGTGATGCCGCAATTCATCGAAATAACATGGTAGTTCTCTAATGCGAAAATTCACTCCAGAAATCGTAAAAAAGGCGGAGAATTCTCGGGTTGCAGCGCGTAATTTACGTACTGCTTCGACATCGCAAAAAAACGCTGCACTAGGAAGTATTTCCAAGGCTTTACGTTCAAATGAAGAATTGATTATCGCTTCAAACCAAAAAGATATTTCCTTGGCAAAAAGTAAAGGTCTGGATGGTGCAGTATTAGCAAGGTTGCTACTGACTAAAGAAAAACTACAATCCATGGTTGCTGGTATAGAAAGAGTCATTCAGTTACCAGATCCGGTAGGTGAAATCTTAGAATCTAGAACTCTTCCTAATGGAATTCAATTGGAAAAACGTCGAGTGCCTTTGGGTGTAATTGGTACTATCTTTGAGGCACGCCCTGAAGTGCCCGTAGATATTGCAAGTTTATGCATCAAATCAGGGAATTCGGTAGTAATGAGAGGCGGCAGTGAGGCACAGTCCACAAATTTAATTCTTGGAAAGTTGATTGCAAATGCACTTTCAGAAACTGGGATCCCTGAACATTCTGTCCAAATGCTGTCATCAGCGGACAGAATGCTCGTGCACGATATGATTAAAATGGATGGTTATTTCGATTTGATTATTCCAAGAGGTGGCGCTAATTTGATCCAATTTGTAGCTTCAGAAGCTACGGTGCCGGCTATCACCGGAGGTATAGGAGTATGCCATATTTACCTTGACGCCAGTGTCAATGCAGAAATGGCTACGCGCATCATTGTAAATTCAAAAGTTCAAGCACCATCAGTATGCAATGCTTTAGATACAGTCTTAATCAATTCAGCGATTGATCCGGCGATTGTCGAAAAAGTCTGTTTATCGTTAATAAATCATGGTGTCGAATTACGATGTGATTCAAGGACTCTTTCTTTACTTGAATCTCTTGACCAAGAAAAGCTTAAACTAGCGTCTTCGGAAGATTATGGCCAAGAATTCTTAAATCTTATAGCCTCTTTCCGAATGGTGGATTCAATGAATGAAGCGATTCAACATATTGAGACGCACGGGAGCGGCCATTCCGAAGCTATCATCACTAATGATGTTAACAATGGGAACCAGTTTACTAAAGATGTGGATGCAGCTTTAGTACTGGTAAACGCATCCACTCGTTTTAACGACGGTGGCCAGATTGGACTGGGGTCTGAAGTCGCAATCAGTACAGGGAAATTGCATGCGCGAGGGCCTATGGGCTTAAGAGAATTAACCTCATATAAATGGGTCGCACTTGGAGCAGGGCAAATACGGGATTAGTGAAGGAGGGTCAATTGGAGCTTAGGTTTGAAAGAGAATGTCGCACTCCCTATTCAGAAGTTTACACAATATTTGATGAAGATCAGGCTCAAGGGAGATTTGACGTCCATTTTATTGGCCCGATAGTTCATGCGACCCTGTGTGTATCTGAAAGGTTTACGCAAGACGGCATACAAGACCTTATAGATGATCTCGATGCTCAATTATTAGATTCAGCTGGTCTATCGAGGGATGATCTAATTATTCATGTTCATCAGGGAAGAGAAATAGGAGTTTTTTCTAATAGAGAATACTCCGGAGATGAAGGCATTTCACGTGGTGACAATTAAGGCTACCTGTGGTTATTGATTTTCACACGCACCTGCTGCCACCCCATTTCCAAAATAAAAAGCATAACCTCACTAAATTAGATCTGACATTTGCAGAAATGTTTTCGAATAAAAATTCAAAAATAGCCAATCTTGAAGATTTAATCTTAAGTATGGATTCGAATGGAATAGAAATATCAGTTGTTGTTAATTACGGATGGACCGAACTATCCGTAGCGCAAACATCTAATGATTATTTGTTAGAGGCTTCCTCTAAATACCCAGATCGCATCCGCTCTTTTATCAGTATCAATCCTCTTTGGGGGGATGACGCGATACGTGAGATAGAAAGATGCGTCTCCAGTGGTGCCTCGGGTATTGGAGAACTTCACCCTTCTAGTCAATCAGTAGAGTTGCCTGATGAACCGGGCTTGAATCATGTGATGCAATACGCTGAGGCACTCCGTATACCAGTCATGTTTCATTCTTCGGAGCCAGTAGGGCATGGTTATCCTGGTAAAGGTACCACTACCCCTGCAAAGCTTTTTAGCTTAATTAAAAAATGGAACCAGGTTGAAATTATCTGCTCGCACTGGGGAGGTGGTCTCCCTTTCTACGGCCATATGCCTGAAGTAAAAACCGCGCTTTCAAATGTATACTTCGATTCAGCAGCGAGCCCATTTTTGTATGATAAGTATGTATATCAGACAGTTGCAAATTCTGTTGGTAGTAAGCACATGTTATTTGGGTCTGATTTTCCTTTATTGAGCCCTAAACTATTGCTAGATCAGATTTCAGAAACTTGTAATTCCGAATTATCGGCAGATTTGCTTCATAACAATGCATCAAGGATTTTAGGGCTTGAGCCACTTAGCTAACCATTATTTGAAATAATCCCCCGAGCAAAATCGCGATACCAGCAATTCCCATAAACAGGGAAAAATTAATTTTGCCAGAAAGCACTAAAAGTGCTTTAATGCTGACCAGCCCCACCAGCAGCGCAGTGAATGCGCCTACTGCCCCAACTGTACTTTGAGGCAATCCATACCGAATTCCCGCTACTAACGCAGCACCTAAACTAACAGGAATACTCAACATAAAGCTAAATCTAAGAGCGTCTTTTCTTCCAAGCCCTCTTCCTAGCATTACAGCGACAGTCACTCCGGACCTACTCAATCCAGGAATTGCAGAAAGCCCTTGCATCGTCCCAATTAATATAGAGTCCTTGATGCTAATATCCGCTAAAGATCTCTCGTCTTTAATCACTCTGGAAAACTTCAAGAAAATTGAGGTGCTGGTCATCGCTAATCCAATTAATACCATGACAGCCGATCCTGATTGAATATTAATCTCGCCTAGAAACAATAAAATTGGGACTCCGATAATCGCACTAATAAATGTGGTGTAGGCATAATTACGGCTAAAATTATTAGTATTTGAGTTTTTTAGTTGTAATAGGAGCACCTTCAGGTCTTCCCTGAAAATTATTAATGCCGCCAGAGAAGTACCCGAATGTAACCATATTCCAAGTGCTATCGCAGATTCGAATTCATAATCCATAAACAGTTCAGACACTATGGTGATAACTCCCTGCGAACTTACAGGAAGCCACTCAAAAATACCCTGAATAATTCCTGAGATTATGCCTTCAAGCATTTACGTTCTCCCATGCTCTAAAAGTCCTTTAATATGCCTAGCAAATACCGATGCTGATTAGCAATACCAATGTCATCTAGATACTAAAGAGGAGGATATGCACGATTAGAATAGGTGGGAATTACCTGTAATGGCATACAGCCCCCAGTATTTAGAAATCCATTACAAACTTTCGAGTTAAGACCAATTAAAGTAAATAAAGGTCCTTTCAATACAGATAACGCTATAAACTCCGATCGAACCTATTGCGTTTCAAAGGTTTTCAAAATTATTAGTGGCTGTACCCGCCGGTAAAAGCAAGCAAGGCTCTCCCCATTGATTTGATGAATTAACAGACCATGGCTCAATAGAGTCTGATGCCTTAAGTCGAATTCCGTGCTCGCCGCCATAAATTAAAAGAACCGTTCCTTCTCCAGAGTCGAAGACATTTACGGCATATGCAACTACAGGTCCTTCGTCATCCCAGCCCGTAACCGCACAAGAACCTAAAGTCCCATCAGGAAGTGGGGCAACAACTTGTGTAACTTCCCATGGCTCATCAGTCGATTGAAAAACCTTCAAAGCGGGGAAATCAGTGTTTGGGCAGATGTCTACATCTATTTCAATATATGGAGGCATTTTATTTTTTACGAATGTCTCCTAAAAGTAAGCTAGTGCCTATACACACGACTATCCTGCTGCAACGGGGTTTTCCAATTTTTGTTTAATTAGCTTTGTAATTTCTTTGACTGACTCAATTGTAATACCGGAAGTCTCATGCTCCTTATTGTTGTATACAATTTCACCATCTACATAAACTTCGAACCGACCTTTACCCACAGGTGTCATAGACAGACCAACTTCAACGCCTGCAGAGACGTAAATCTCAGCTGCCGTCCAGGCAGCCATAGGGAATTTACCTCAGCCTAAGCAGTAACGTATATCAACTTGAATTTTCCCTTCTAGTTCTTCACTCATGGTACCCTCCAAGTCTTTTAGTATAATGATTATACTATTAAATCGTATATTAATTAATCAAAGTACTTTGATTAATGTAGTAATTTCTCATGGATAAATTTGTTTCAATAATTGGCCTGCATGGAATACCAGAAGTCTCGGAAACCACTGATTTGGTTTCCGAGTTATTAATCGCTGCCAAAAAGCAAAATACGCCTATAAGTGATGGTGATATTTTAATTGTGACACAAAAGATAGTTTCTAAATCTGAAGGTAGAGTAGCAAACTTGAACGATATTGAACCTTCAAGTTTTGCATTGGGCTATGCCGCTAAGTGGGATAAAGATGCCAGGCTGGTTGAACTTGTCTTACGGGAATCAGTGAGGATAGTGAGAATGGACAACGGGATTCTAATCACAGAAACAACCCATGGGTTTATTTGTGCAAATTCAGGAATCGATGCTTCCAATGCTGGAACCAACCAAACAGTCGTTCTTTTACCTATTAATCCTGATTCTTCAGCTTCAGAAATTAAAAAGGGTGTTTTACAGAACTCGGGGAAAAATGTAGCCGTCATCATCAGTGATACTTTCGGGCGCCCCTGGAGAGAAGGTGCAATTAACGTAGCTATAGGCTCATCTGGGATAGAACCTTTAGTAGATTATAGAGGTGAATTTGACCCTGACGGGCGCCAATTAGAATCCACTACAATTGCCGTGGTCGATGAGATTGCTGCTGCATCTGAACTTGTTACTCATAAACTTGGGCGAGTACCTGTTTCAATCGTCCGAGGTTACCCTTATACACCGAGCCAGAATGGAATCCAGGCGATTATACGGGATAGTACAAAGGATTTATTTCGCTAAGCGAGGGCAAGTATACTTACCCCTGTTACTATGACCAGGGTAGCAGCAAACTTTACGAGCAAGCTATCACGATCAATCGTCTCTCCAAGGACGTTGAAATACTTAGTACTCATAGAAACCCCCAAAATCAACACTAGTAGAGGCCTAGTTGAACTTACTGTTGCAACTAGTGATGCAGGCCCCATATTAAGAGCTACAACCACCAAGAAAGCTGCAATTGAGGCAAGTAAAAGTTCTGCGAATCCAAAAAGTATCATAGCCCTGAAATTTTTTAGCACCCCATACGCATCACTAATAACTCCCTTTTTGTATGAAAATGCAAATAGCCCTAGCCCCATAGATATATTTCTTACGCCATGAGTTGTCCAGACGTCCGTTAGGTTTGTAGCTTCCTTGTTTATTACAAAAGCCAATCCTGTAACAAAGGATGCTAAAGACAATACTAATAATGCCCTTCTATCAAACTTCACTCCCCCGCCCTCCACGGGTTTGAAGGACATCATCAATGCACCAATTACTACGGAGGCAATCGCAAACCACTGCATTGTATTCAATTTCTCCCCAAAGAAAGAAACTGCAATCCAAGACGAAAAAATAGGAGCTGTCATCCATAAAGAAGTTGCTCGAGAAACCTCCTCAAATCGTAATGAATAAAAGAAAAGCGAGAGTCCTCCTGCCCAAAGAAACCCTGCAAACAAACAAATTAATACGGCTTGAATACTAGGCACACCATAAATTGGCAAAACAAATACCAGGACTATCAGTCCTGATATAAGGTTCCATATTCCAACCGAGGCATTAAAGCTTGAGGCGCTGGGGAAATGGGTTACGATTAATCGTTTGTCAATTAGTGTCACTAAGGAAAACATAGCGACACTAATAAGGGAAATGCTAAGCCAATTCATATTGATGTATAACCTAACTTAAACTTGAAGTGCATGATAGCCTAATAGAATTCGAAAGGTGGAACTAAACGTGCAAAATTCTTTTTCTGAAATCCCGATTAACGCTGAACGTATTCAAGCTGATATAGAGGCCATCTCACGATTTACTGATCCGGATGTCCCCTTCACTCGCCGAGCATTCAGCCCTCAGTACTTAGAATCAAGAGCGTGGCTTGCTATGCAATTCAAAAATGCAGGATTGTCTGTAAAGGTAGATGCTGCAGGCAACTTGATTGGCCAAATGGGCCCTGAGAGTAAGTCTGTATTAATGATGGGCTCGCATACTGATACTGTTCAAGGCGGGGGAAGGTTTGACGGTATTTTAGGAGTTATGGCAGCCTTAGAAGTCGCACGTGCTTTAAATGAATCATCTATTGAACTAAATCATTCGCTTGAAATCGTTGATTTTGTGTGTGAGGAACCCACTATTGTCAACCTAAGTCCTTTAGGTTCGAGGATTATGGCCGGGGATGTGACAATTACTGAAGTATCAAAAGCAATCACGCCATTTGGCCAGAGCCTAAGTGATGCTATTGCTGATTTGGGAGGTAATCCCTCGCAATTAAATACTGCCGTAAGGGAGCCCGGTTCGATTGCAGGCTACCTTGAATTACACATAGAACAAGCTCCAGTACTTGAAAGGGAAAGTCTGAGTGTTGGAGTGGTGACAGCAATAGCGGCTCCTTGCCGAGCTAAAGTATCTATCAAAGGCTCTGCAGATCATGCTGGTGCAACTATGATGAACGAAAGAAAAGATGCACTTGCAGCCGCTGCAGAATTGATTTTACTAGTCGAAAAAATCACAACTTCCCCTTTAATGTCTCCAGATGGAGTCGGGACTGTGGGATGGTTAGAGAATTTCCCTAATATGGCTAATGTCATCCCCGGTGAAGTCAACCTAACTGTTGAAATTAGAAGTACTCAAGCGGCTCCACTTGTTGAAGCTATGAATGAAATTGATCAAGCATTAGATGAAATTTCTGAAAGAAGGGGATTGGAAGTTGCAATTGAATGGCAACACGTTGAAACCCCAGTGACGTTACCGCTCCAAATGCAAGAAGCTGTATCACAGGCTTGCACATCTCTAGGCTTTCCTGTTAAGAAAATGCCCAGTAGGGCATCACATGATGCAGCTCGATTAGCACCTATTTTCCCTGCCGGAATGATTTTTATTCGATGCAAAGAAGGAAGGAGCCATGCTTCTGAAGAATGGGCATCTCTTGAGGACATTGCAGATGGAGCTAGAGTCCTCGCTCAGTCTTTGCTAAACCTAGACAGCAAGGCAACCTAGGTGCAGGAATTTATCCCTAATCACCTTTTGATTGAAATAAAAGACGGGACTTTGCATTGCTTAGACTGGGGAGGTGAGGGGCCTCCAATCTTGTTGCTTCATGGGCTACAAGATTGCGCGAGTAATTGGGATCACATAGCTAAGTCTTTATCAGTGAACTTCCACGTTTATGCATTGGATAGTCGAGGACATGGAGATAGTCAGCATTTACCCGGGAAATATAGATTTGAGGATTATGTTCGTGAAATTGAAGAGGTGATTGAGACATTAGGTTTAGAGCATGTAACAATTGTGGGCCACTCGGCCGGAGGAAAATATGCATTCTCCTATGTTGCTCAAGATAACCACAAAGCTAAAAATTTAGTGATTATTGATATGGATCCAGATCAATTCAACCCTGGGTCTGCTTCCATGTTCGATCGCTATCATAAAGAAGATGACACATGGCCAAGTCTTGAAAAAGTAATTCAAAGAATCAGTGAGCGTGAGCCGCGCACCTCTATTTCTTTACTAAAAGACCAGTCAATTGCTATGACTCGTATCCAACACGATGGAACCCTTATTTGGAAACGGGATCGCTCAGTTTTGCTTGAATATGAAAGGCCTGATGCCTGGGACTGCCTGTCACGTATTAAAATACGAACCCTTCTTATGCGTGGAGAGGATAGTCAGTTATTAACCCAATCCGTAGCAGAAAAAATGGCAAAGCAAATACCAACCTGTGATTTAGTAATAGTGCCTAATGCTGGACATTGGTGTTATGGGGAAAACCCAGAGGAGTTTCTGCAACTATTAAATGCATTTTTACATGACTCTTAGTTGTTACTAAACAATCACGCAATTAGAATAGCTTTAAAGCATATTAGCCTAAAAATCATTCGGAGTACTCACACAATGTCTAATGAGCCAGAATATGATGTAGTTATCGTAGGTGGAGGAGCTGCTGGTCTATCAGCGGCAATTTATTCGGTAAGAGCAATGCTAAAAACTTTGGTAATCGAGAAACTGGCTTTGGGTGGCGAAATTTTAAAAACTGGGGATATTGAGAATTACCCCGGCTTTCCCGAAGGAATCGATGGTACTAGTCTGGCCGGACTTTATGAGGAACAAGCTAGGCGTTTTGGAACTGAGTTCAAATACGACACTGTAGTCGAATTAGATGTGAAAAATAAATTAAAACGCGTGGTTGGTGACGAACGCGAATACACTTCTAAGACAGTAATTATTGCAACCGGAGGAGAGCATAATAAACTCGAAATACCGGGAGAAGAAGAGTTCGCAGGGCGGGGAGTTTCTTATTGTGCAACTTGCGATGGTAATTTCTTCAGGGACATGGACGTCGTTGTTGTAGGTGGCGGAGATGCTGCACTAGATGAAGGTCTGTATTTAACGAGACTAGCCAAAAATGTAACAGTTATACATCGGCGTGATACGTTAAGAGCTAGCAAAATCCTTCAAAGCAGAGCATTCAACACACCAAACATGAATTTCATTTGGGACAGCATTGTCGAGGAAATCAATGGTAACGGGGATGTTAAATCGATAAAACTTAGGAACCTTAAGACAAACTCTCAACAAGAATTAGCAACCGAAGGAGTCTTTATTTACATAGGCTTTCACCCTGTAAGTGATTATCTAAAAGACATTGTAGACCTTGATCCTGCAGGTCACGTTGCTACTAACCTTCAAATGAATACTAGTGTCCCAGGTGTTTTTGCTGCAGGGGACATCCGCCAATTTTCAGATAGGCAACTTGGAAATGCTGTCGGGGATGGTATTGCAGCAGCGTTATCTGCCTACAGGTATATCCAAGAAGAAGAAATATAAACATTTTTATATTTCTTGATTTCAAAGATCGATAAGAAAAAGTGAGCACTTCAAAGGATTCATTCTATGTCAAGTTTAGGTTGGGGTATTGTAAGTACAGGTCGCCATGCTGATCAGAAAATAGCACCTGCTATCAACGCGAGCCCCTATAACCACATTGCTGCAGTAGTAAGCCGTGATATAAATCGAGCCAAAGCCTTTTCAGCTAAACATAATATTGCAGCTTCATATGACAGCTTTGAAAGTATGCTCCAAGACGATAATGTAGGTGCAGTATACCTAACATCTCCAAATCATCTTCATGCTGGTCAGACCATTAAAGCTGCTAGTGCAGGTAAGAATGTACTGTGTGAAAAGCCAATGACATTGTCAGTAACCGATGGTGAACGCATGATCGAGGCATGTGAAAATGCCAATGTTTATTTATCTGTTGGATTTCATCTCAGAGCACATCCTGCACATCAGTATTTAAAGACACTAGTGTCAGATGGGGCTTTAGGGGCAATTTCCTTGGCTCAAGTCAGTTGGGTGAGAGGAACCCGGGGACAAGTTATTCCGCCTGCCCGACCCGAAGATCAAAAATGGTGGGAAGAACTTTCAATGGTAGGTGCAGGAGTAACGATGGCTACTGGTGTGCATTGTATAGATCTTTTGCGCTACATTTTAAGTGACGAAGTTTATGAAATTTCAGCGATGCTTGATAGCAAAGGCGATAGCCTAGAGCATATTTCAACCATGTTGCTTCGTTTTACCAAAGGTACGATTGCTTCAATCATAACAAGCCGCCGAAACCCTGACTGGCCAAGTCAGGATGTCGCTATATACGGCAGCCTTGGAAGAGGGACTGCATGCGACAGTGTCGACACTGTATTAAAAGGAAAATTAGAGGTTGAGTCAGAATCGGTAAATGAAATTATAGATTTTAGAACCGATTCAATTTCAATGTACCTGACACAAATTGAAGCATTCAGTAAGGCAATTCAAGGTAAAGGATCACCCTTAGCAACTGGCCTAGACGGGCTTCAGCTTACCAAAGTTGTAAGTGCCATGATCGAATCTCAAAGAAATGGTTCCCGAATAATTATTCAGTAAATAAAAAAAGAGGGCTTTTGCCCTCTTTTTTTATTTACGTAATTTTTGGGCTAGTGAGCAGCACCACATCCACAATTTCCACCGCATGCACACCCACCACCTGTAGGAGCAATGTTAGGATTACTAATAACAAATCCGCTGCGGTCCAGACTATCAGCGTAATCAATTTCTGCCCCGTCCAGCAAAGGCAAGCTGTCAGTATCCACTACAACCCTAACGCCATTTTCACTCAACACCATATCATCACTCTTTGGAGCGTCTTCTAATGCAAGCATGTATTGCGCCCCTTGCCCACTGGGAACCACAATTACGCGAAGAGCGGCTTCAGGTTGTCCTTCTTCATCAAGAATCCCTTTGAGTTTACCTGCTGCACTTTCTGTTATTGTAATCAATTTGACACCCCAAATATCATTTTAGTAAGGGTAGCAAGCCATGATATGCACGTCAAGCCATACAGCTAAATCCTTGTCCAAATCTCGCTCTTATTGATTATCTGGTTTTATGGATATACCCTCCATAGCATTCTTGTTATTATTATTTAAATAAATTTATTTTGGGAAATTCATGGAAGAATTGGATACTCTTGACTATCAAGTTATCAACTTACTACAAGAGAACGGAAGGGCTACTAATACTGAAATCGCTAATGAAATTGGTGTTAGCGAAGGGACAGTGCGTAGAAGATACCGTAATTTAATAGAAGAAGGTGTTATCAAAGTAGTTGCTATACCAGATCCTTCAAAACTAGGTAGAGGCACAACCGCTGTAGTTGGCCTTCAAGTTGACCCTGCAGAAGTCGAACCAGCAGCAAATTCCATGGCTAAATTCCCAGAAGTTCAATATGTTTCAATAACAACCGGTGCTTACGATATTTTTATATGGGTTGCCTTGCCTTCACCTGAACAACTATCGACTTTCCTTAGGTCTGAAATAGGATCAATATCTGGGGTCAAACGTACTGAGACGTTTGTTAATTTGGCCATCAAAAAGAATCCAGCTGGACCAAGCTCTTAAATTTCTGCAAGTGAAAATGTTGATAGGTGTGCTCCAAAACGATAGAATGCACCGGCTAGAGTTGTAGAGCTCTACATTCAGGAGGCTGTGCTTACCGATGGCATATATTATTGCTGAACCTTGTGTTGATTTGAAAGATGCTTCTTGTGTGGATGTCTGCCCTGTAGACTGCATATATGAAAGCGAAAAAATGTATTACATTGCCCCGGACGAATGTATCGACTGTGCTGCTTGCGAGCCGGTGTGCCCTGTAGCGGCCATTTTCTCTGAGGACGCTGTTCCAGCAGAGTGGGCAAGTTATATAGAGCTGAACAGAGAGCTGACCAACTCCTAAATTGCTTAATCTCTCTAGTTACCCTAGGGGCTTATCCCAAAGCATCTAGGGTTTCTTGTGTAGATCTTAGAATGCATGTGAAAATTGGAGTGTCTTTTTGCGTGTAAGGGCGTTGCTCTGCATGCCTCAGGTCCATGACGAGATCGAGAAATCTAGAAGGGTTGTCTGTCTCAAAGCCTAGAACAAATTCTTGATCGTCTAGGCCAAAAGAGTATGAAGTGTGCACTTTTACTTCTGGATATTTGTGGCCCACTTCAAAATGCTGTTCCATCATACGCTGTCTTTCGTCCATAGGTAGCTGGTACCATTCGTGAGTCTTTATGAATGGGTAGACAAAAAGATATGGGCGATCCATTGGTCTCAAAACTGTCCTATCCTTCTTATCTTCCACCTCATGTACGTCTACATACATTGAGCGACGAGTCATTGCAAAATATGAATAGGTAATTTCTAAATAGCTGCCTAAAGTCGTGGCCATCAATCCAGAAGCAAATGATTGCTGCTGCTCTAATTCTCGACTAACGCTCCAAATCATCATCTCAGCGTCGGACCTAGTCCCCATCAGTGAGTATGTCCGCACAATTAAATCAGAATTGAAATTCTGTAAGGTTTCAACAAATTGATTGATTGATTGATTCTTCAGGTCACCGTCTAATCTTCTCCAGGCAGGATCAATCTTGTAAAAAGCGTAACGGACGAATTGTTGTTTCTTTTCGGTTGTCATTTTGATTCTTTCTAATTTCGAGGACGGAAATAGTGACCACGAATAGCATAATATGAAGCAATCAGCATGAGTATAGCTCCAACCAAAAAGTAGCTGAGCAGCAAAAATAGGCCGAAGAATGATGCTAGTATCATTAGA
>MDTE01034735.1_pt1 | contig 21674 bp, 26 predicted proteins | sample 811231 | NCBI WGS metagenome assembly MDTE01 (sample SAMN05326651, study PRJNA326480) | marine metagenome | isolation source: seawater | place: Indian Ocean: Red Sea | collected 2010
CTACAACTAAAATATTTTATCTACAAGGAATAATACAAAAAGTAAAAACAAATATAAAATTGAGTAAGAAAAGACTTTTTTTGCTTTTGTAATTTCAAATTTATTTTTTTTGAAATTATACAGCTCATAGCACAAGTAAATGTAATAAACTGTGAGTATTAAAGAACTAAAAAGATAAATTTTGCCAACGAAACCAATAAGATAAGGCACAATTACAACTGGTAACATTAAAATTGAGTAAATTAATATATTTTTTTTAGTATTTTCAATTCCATTCGTTAGTGGCAGCATTGGAATGTTGGCTTTTTTATAATCATCGGCTTTAAACAAACTTAAAGCCCAAAAGTGTGACGGTGTCCAAAAAAATATTATTAAAAAAAATGTTATTGGCTCCATGGTTAAATCATTTGTTGCTATAGTCCATCCTATCACTGGAGGTAATGCTCCAGATGCTCCACCAATTACAATATTTTGTGGGGTTTTTCTTTTTAACCAAATTGTATAAATGAATAAGTAAAACATTATTGTTATAAGTAAAATCGCTGCAGATAAAATATTTGAAAAATAATATAGACCCAATACTGAAACTACGGATAAAATTACACCAAAAATTAATGCTTGATTTTTGTTTAATTTACCAGTCGGGATTGGTCTTAAGCAAGTTCTAGTCATTAATTTATCTAAATCAGCTTCGTACCACATGTTAAGTGCTCCTGCCGCACCAGCACCGATCGCAACAAAAAATATTGAAAATACCGAATTATATAATGTTACGCTTTCAGGGGCAGTTAATAAACCAACTGCACAAGTAAAAATTACAAGTGACATCACACGTGGTTTCATTAATAAAATGAATGACTTTAAATTTACTATGCTATTTTCAAAAATGGATTTTTTATTTATAATATTACTTGTCACTTTTATGTTACATTAAGCGAAATAAAAATAACGACTAATATAAATCCTACTATCAAAATATGATTACCTAAATCGAATAGACCAACCTTAGCATTTTTTTTATCTATTAGTTTCCTGTGTAATGGAATGTTGTCATAAGGGTTAATTTTGACCGTCTCTGAATTTTCTTTTTGATTTTCTTCTTTAACTGAGTATCCAAACCATACTATGTATATGAAAAATAGAAAAAATATTAAAAATGCTGCTAAGTAGTCGTAACCGTCCATTTATCCCCCAACAAAAAAATAAAATAGTCTTGAGAATAAGGTATACTTCCCTTCAGCGACCATAAGTGCAACAAAACAAACAATTGCAGTCATTGGCCACAGTAAAACATTAACTAAAGCATATCTTTCCCAATACAAGTGCATAAAGAAAGCCATTATTAGACCAGCTTTTAAAAACATAAAAAACAATATTAGAGACCATCTCAGCAACCCTTGAAATTGGTACCAGTCAACAAGATATGAAAAAAAACTTAAGACAAAAAGCAGTCCCCAGATCCATAAATAAATACCAATTTTATGTGTAGAAGATGGTTGATCTTTTTTATTAGTTTCGTCCATAACTTAAATTACCATAAATAGAAAAATGCAAAAATGAAAACCCAGACTAAATCGACAAAATGCCAATATAAGCCCAAAATTTCAACTTCAACATAATCCCCTCTCATTTTTGTAAACCAGCCTCTTTTTCCCTCATCATAGTGGCCTGCAAAGACCTTATAACAATAAATAAATAAAAAGATCACTCCAATTGATACATGGGTACCATGAAAACCTGTTATCATGAAGAAAAATGACCCAAATTGTGCGGCTCCGAACGGATTTTCCCAAGGTCTAACACCCTCATGAATTAGCTTTGACCACTCATAGGCTTGCATACCAACAAATGTTAATCCACCTAAAGCTGTTGCAAGAATTAGGTAACCACACATCTTCCTATTTCTTTCGTATCCATATTTCACTGCTAAAGCCATTGTTCCACTGCTTGTTATTAAAACAAATGTCATCAAAGCTATTAGCAATAATGGAACTGGAACACCAAAAGCTTCTAAAGCAAAAACCTCACTTGGGTTTGGCCACTCTACAGGTGTAGATGCTCTACCCTTCATATAAGCAATTAAAAAACAACTGAAAACAAAGGTATCACTAAGTAAAAAGATCCACATCATGGCCTTTCCCCAATGAACACCTTTGAACATGGTTTGGTCAGAGCCAGTATCTTTGGCCATTCCCCTAAACCCTTTTTCTAGTTCAAAACCTTCAATTTTTGGGTCAGACATTTTTTAATATTATGTTTTCTCTACCTCTGTATGCGCAACTTCACTTGGTGCTGCTGTTTGAGGTAAATAATCATCTTCAGCGCCAGGCACATTATAATCATACGGCCATCTGTGAACAACTGGAAGTCTCTCTCCGAAATTTCCGTGTTCAGGTGGAACAGTTGAAGTGTACCACTCTAGCGAATTAGCTTTCCACGGATTTTTTTCAGCCTTTTTACCAGTCTTCATTGTTTTAACAATATTGAAGACCAAAATTAATTGTGCAGCACCAACTATAAATGCTGCTGTGCTTATGAACTCATTAAGACCAACTCCTGAAGTCATGTAAGGACTATCATACATCTCATAATATCTTCTTGGAACTCCTATAAATCCAAGATAGTGCATTGGGAAATAAATTGAGTACGCTCCAAGGAAAGTTGTCCAAAAATGCCATTTACCCAATTTCTCATCTAACATTTTTCCTGCTACTAACGGGAACCAATGATAAATTGCTCCCATAATGACCATTAGAGGGGCAATACCCATAACCATATGAAAGTGAGCAACTACGAAATATGTATCAGATAAAGGAACATCAACAGAAACATTTCCTAAAAATATTCCAGTTATACCGCCGTTAACAAATGTTACAATAAAGCCTAAACACCATAACATAACTGTATTAATTCTTATATTACCTCTCCATAAAGTAAGTATCCAATTGTAAACTTTCATAGCGGTTGGAACAGCAATAATTAGAGTTGTAGATGCAAAAAAGAAACCAAACCATGGGTTCATTCCACTTACGTACATATGATGAGCCCAAACAAAGAAACTTAGGGCACCTATACCAACTATTGCCCATACCATCATTCTATAACCAAAAATATTTTTTCTCGCATGAACCGAGATTAAATCCGAAACAATACCAAATGCCGGAAGAGCAACAATGTATACTTCTGGGTGTCCAAAGAACCAGAATAAGTGCTGAAACAAAATAGGACTTCCACCACCATATTCTAGAACTTCACCAGCTTTTAAAATAGTAGGCATAAAGAAACTTGTTCCTAAAAGCTTATCTAGTGTCATCATTATTGAACTGACTAAAAGGGCCGGAAATGCTAGCATTGCTAAGACTGTTGCAGTAAATATACCCCATACAGTTAACGGCATTCTCATAAGTGTCATTCCTCTAGTTCTTGCTTGAAGAATAGTGATCATATAATTTAAACCACCCATTGTGAAACCAATCACGAAAAGTGACAGAGAAATTAACATTAACAAAATTCCCCAACCATGTCCTGGGGTTCCTTCTAAAATAGTTTGAGGAGGGTACAATGTCCAACCTGCACCAGTTGGTCCTCCTGGAACAAAAAAGCTAGCCATCAAAACTGCTACGGCTACAAAGAACATCCAAAAACTCAACATGTTTACATATGGAAAGACCATATCTCTTGCACCAACCATTAATGGGATTAAGTAATTTCCAAAACCTCCGAGGAACAATGCTGTTAAAAAATAAACAACCATTATCATCCCATGCATGGTGACGAATTGATAATAATGTTCAGCGGTAATAAAACCTGCCAAACCAGGAAAACCTAATTGCAATCTCATCAACCAGGATAAAATTAAACCCACAACACCCGTGAAGACAGCTGTTAAAAAATATTGTACTCCTATAACCTTTGCATCTTGGCAAAATACCCATTTCTCAATAAAACTATGTGCATGGTACAAATCTTGCTCAGGATTTTCCGCTGGCCTTACATAGTCCATGTCTGGTGAAACACTTGAGCCTGTACCTGTAATTGTTTCAGAAGACTGCGCTTGATAACCCGATTTATTTTCGTATTCGTCTGACATAAATTATTCCTCTTTATATATATCTTTGTTTAAAATTAAATTGTTATTCTTTACTAATTTTTTATTCTCAAATTCTAATTTTTCTTGTTTAGCAATTAAATCCTGGAAAGTCTCTTGCTCAGATAACCATTTATTGTAATCCTCTGTACTTTGAACTTCTACTCCACCTCTCATAGCATAATGACCCACACCACAATACTCTGCACATAAAACTTCGTACTCGCCAACTTTATTTGGTTCAAACCAATAAAAAGTTACTATTCCTGGAACAGCATCCATTTTAGATCTAAATTGTGGAACATACCAATTGTGAAGAACATCAACTGATCTTAATAAAATTTTGACTGGCTTGTTATTCTCCAAGTTTATATAATCACTTTGCACAAGGATATCATCTCTACCAAATGGATCGTCTACATTAATGCCAAAAGGATTTTCATCATTAATGTTAGTAACTTTCGTCGTTCCAAGTTTCCCATCTTCACCGGGTAATCTATATTGCCATCCCCATTGCCAAGCCATTACGTCAACTTCTAACGCGTTTTTTGGAACATTTACATATTGATTCCAAATTATTAAACCTGGTGCTAATAAAGCTGCAACTCCCAATGTTGTTGCCCAGGTTAAAATTTTTTCTAGTTTTTTATCTTCTGGTTTATACTCTGCCTTTCTACCTTCCTTATATGAATATCTGAAAACACAATAAACCATAAATAAACAGACTGCCACGAACACGCCTCCACCAACCCAAAAGGTTAATGTTATGGTATCGTCCATACCTTGCCAGTTTGATGCTATATCTGTCCAGTACCAAGGTGTGAAAATATGAAACAAAACTGATCCCACAATTACCAAAAGAAATATTATTCCTGCATGCATGAGGATTTTTATATAAGAGAAATCTAATAAAAACCTATGACAAAATGTCTTCCAAATGATTATAATTAGCTTATATAAGTCTAAAAATGCTAGGGAAATTTGGAATACTTGGAGCTATTTTAGCTCTCGTACTGTTGTTTTACATTGTTATATCATTAGGAGCTGGGGCATTTAAGAAAGACGGAATTAAACCAGAAACAAAGAGATATTTAAAGTCAGTAAATATTTTGCTTATCGTAGTTGCAGTGGTAGGTTCAATACTAGTGTTGTTTCTTTAGGCCACAAGAGTTTTGCACCACTCTATAAATGCATCATTAAAAACATATATCATCATAAAGAAAGCTAACCAAACAATAAGAAGAAATGTCCAATACATTGATAATGCCGATATATTTTTTTCTTCCTCTAAAATCTTTTCATTTTTAACTTTTAAAACTCTTGAGGCGACCTTACCCCAAAAGAATAGTCCGCCTAGTAAGTGTAAACCGTGAAGAGCTGTAAATATATAAAATGAAGAGAAATAATTATTTGTTTGAACATAATTTCCACTTTTCATTAATTGAATCCAAAAAGCTACTTGACCAAAAAGGAAAAGATAACTTAGACCTCCAATCATCAATAAATTTTTTTTTACATTTAAAACTTCTGATTTTTTTAACTCATTTGTTACTTTATAAAAATAAAATGAAATGACAAACAGAACGAAAGTATTAATCCAAAGTAAGTTAGGTTTTAATAAATATTTGGTATCTTTTTCTGGTGGAACACTGTAAATATATCCAGTGAAAATTAGACTGAACAGAACCGTAGCGATACCAAAAATAATTATAACCGCTGATTTTTGAACAGATAAATCAAAAGTTTGGCCATTGTGGGCATCATCAACTTGTGCTCTATCGGCTTCCCAAGGTTTTTCTATAATTGTGCCAAAAATTTTCTTTAATAAACTAGACATTAATTTTATATAATCATTTATAAAACATTATCAACTATGAAATTAAAGACCTCAATTACAATTATTTCTGGCTGCTTATTTTTATTTATATTTTTAATGCTTCCAGTCTTTTTAAATATTAAAGAAAAAAAAGATGATATGGTCGCATCTTTCAAAGGTTCAGAATTTTCATTAAAGGATGTTAATAACAATACTATTACTGAAAAATCATTTGATGGACCATTAACTGCTATATTTTTTGGTTTTACAAATTGTCCAGATATCTGTCCAATGACTTTATATAACTTAGATCTAGTAATGAATGAATTAGACAACAAAAAAAAAGATAAGTTTAAAGTTTTTTTTGTAAGTATAGATCCAATTAGAGACAAACCAGATGTTATAAAGAATTATTTAGAAAGTTTCGATAATAAAATATTTGGAATTACTGGAGATCCCAAAAAAGTATTTTTGTTATCTCAATCATGGGGTGTTCTTTCTGAAAAAATTTTTACCGAAGATGGAAATTATCTAATTAATCATAGTTCTTCCGTTTTGTTGCTTAAAGGAGGAAAATATTTAGATAGGATTAGTCATCATGCAGAATACAAAGACATGTTTAAAAAAATTAATAGACTATTAAGATAAATGTTTGAAAGTTAATATTGATATCATCGCAATCGCTGCTGTTTCAGTTCTTAATATATTTCTATTAATTCTTAAAGATCTTATGTTTTGTAATTGACTCATTAGCTCTCTCTCATTTTCAGAAAAATCTCCCTCTGGTCCAATTAAAATACATGTTGGTTTATTTTTATTAAAATATATTTTTTCCTCATTTTTATTTAAATCTCCTAAAACAATATTTGTATTTTTATAAATTTTTAAAAATTCTTTAAAATTAATTAATTTTTCTAATTTAGGTAACTTTATCCTATTAGATTGTTCAGAAGCTTCTATTATTATTTTTTTTATTCTATCCTTATTTATTTGTCTAACTACTGTTCTATCAGTTAATATAGGAATGAATCTAGTAACGCCTAATTCAGTTGCCTTTTGTATCATAAAATTTAAATAATTAAATTTTATGGGTGTAAATGCTAACCACATCTCTGTATCATTTTCTACGTTTCTAAGTTTTTTTATTACAACAAAGTTTATAATGCCTTTTTTTATTTCCTTAATTTTTACAATCCATTCACCCGTTTCGTTAAATAGAGATATGTTATCACCTTCTTTAATTCGCATAACTTTTGAAATATAATGGGATTGAGATTTATCTAAATTTGAATTTAAATTAAGAGATAAGTTTTCTTTAAAAAATAATCTTATATAACTCATAATTTAAGTTTATTTATGAAAAATATTAAAGCAATAATTTTTGATGCGTATGGAACGTTATTTGATGTTAATTCTGCTGCTAAAAAATGTAAAAGTAAAATAGGTGATAAATGGGAGACATTTTCAAATTATTGGAGAACGACACAGCTTGAGTATACTTGGTTGAGAAGTTTAATGGATAGACATAAAGATTTTTGGCAAATCACTGAGGATAGTTTGGATAAATCAATGAGGGTTTTTGAGATAGACCCTGATATGAAAGAAGAACTGTTGAATTTATACAAAGTTTTATCTCCATATTCAGAAGTTGAAAAAATTTTAAAACTTCTAAAAGTAAATAATCGTAAATTAGCAATACTATCTAATGGAACACCTAATTTACTCAATCAATTAGTCCACATTAATAACTTAGATAATTTATTTGATAATATATTTTCTATTGAAGAAGTTGGTATTTATAAACCATCATCAAAGGTTTATGATATACCTGTAAAAAATTACAAAATTAAAAAAAATGAAATTGCTTTTTTAAGCGCGAATACATGGGATGTCTCTGGTGCTGGTAACTATGGATATCAATCCATTTGGGTAAATAGAAATAGTATTGTATTTGATAATCTAGATTATAAGCCCAAATATGAAATACAAAGTCTAAAAGGTATACTTGATATTATTGAATAAAAAACTAAATCTATTTATATGAAAAATTATTTAGATTTATTAGGTAGAATATTTATATCTTTATTGTTTCTGTTCAATGGATACTTTAAAATAATAAATTATGACGGAACTTTAGAATGGATGGAAGGTTATGGAGTTCCGGGAATATTTTTAACTCCAGCGATTATTCTCGAGATAGCAGCACCTTTAATGGTGATTATTGGATATAAGACAAAGATAGCGGCGGCACTATTGTCAGTTTTTTGTTTGACTACAGCTTTAGTTTTTCATACAGATTTTGCAAATCAAGTACAAATTTCATCATTTTTAAAAAATATAGGATTAGCTGGAGGTTTTTTATTTATTGTAGTAAATGGTCCTAAAAGATTCAGTATAGATAATAAAAAATAAATTATGGAAAAAATTAAAGTAGAAAAAGTTATAAAGCCAATACTATCATCCGATGGTGCAGGTGTTAAATTAAAAAGAAGCATAGGTGTAGAACCTAATTATTATGATCCATTTCTTATGTTGGATGAATTTGGATCAGAGGATAAAGATGATTACATTGGTGGCTTTCCTGCACACCCTCACAGGGGTATAGAAACAGTAACATATATGTTGCATGGTGAATTTGAACATGAGGATAGTACTGGTGCAAAAGGAAGGATGAAAGCTGGAGATGTTCAATGGATGAAAACTGGTAGTGGAATAATTCATTCTGAAATGCCAGCGATGAAAGAAGGTAAGCTTCAAGGATTTCAATTATGGATAAATATGCCAGCAAAACTAAAAATGTCAAAACCAGAATATATTTATATTAACTCTGAGGAGATGCAGGTTTATAAAGACGACGAAAAAAAAGTAAAAGTTATTGCAGGAAAATTTGAAAATGTAGAGGGTCCTGTTCTAGAACACAACGTTGAACCTATTTATTTTGATATCGAATTAAATAAAGGTAAAGATTTTAATTTTCTAATACCCCATTCACATAATTCATTGATTTACTTGGTAAATGGAGAAATAATAATTGGAGATAATAAGCATGATAAAACGCAAGACTCAAATTTAATATTATTATCAAAAGGAGAGAATCTTAAAGTAAAAGCAACAACAAAATCAAAATTTTTGCTAATTTCTGGAAAACCTATAAATGAGCAAATAGCTAGGGGTGGTCCCTTTGTTATGAATACAAAATCTGAAATTTTAGAAGCAGTCAATGATTTTCATAATGGTACTTTTGTAAAATAATGAAAGCAATAGAGATAAAAAAAACTGGTGGACCTGACGTATTAGAGTTAAAAAATATTGAACTTTCAGATCCTAAATCTGGAGAGGTATTAATTAAACAAGTCGCAATAGGTTTAAACTATATAGATACTTATCATAGATCAGGTCTTTATCCTGTTCCTCTACCATCAGGCATTGGTTTGGAGGGTGCTGGCATTATTGAAAAGGTTGGCCCTGATACTAATGGTTTTAAAGTAGGTGATAAAGTTGCTTATGCAGCAGCTCCTATTGGTTCCTATGCATCTCATAGAGTTTATCCAGTAAAAAGTTTAATTAAAGTTCCTGATGGTATTGATTTAGAAGTTATAGCTGCAATAATGACCAAAGGATTAACAACTTTTTATTTGTTGCATAAAACATATGAAGTTAAATCTGGAGAAACAGTATTATTTCATGCTGCTGCTGGTGGAGTTGGTCAAATATTTTGTCAGTGGGCAAAAAGTCTTGGATGCAAAGTAATTGGTACCGTTGGATCTGATGAAAAAATCCAGACAGCAAAAGAATATGGCTGCTCATTTGTAATAAACTACAACAAGGATGATTTTCAAAAACAAGTTATGAAAATTACTGATGATAAAGGTCTACCTGTTGTCTATGACGGTGTAGGGAAAGTGACTATGGAAAAATCGTTGTTATCATTAAAAATGAGGGGAACATTTGTGTCATTTGGTAATGCTTCAGGTAAACTCGATCCTTTGGATGTTGGTAAGTTAATTGCGCCAAAAGGATTATTTTTAACTAGACCAAGTATAGCACATTATACCTCTACAAGAGCTGAACTAGAAGAAGCTGCTGAAAAATTATTTGAGATGATAAAAATGAAGAAGGTGGTAATAAAACTTTTTAAAAAATATAATTTGAATGAAGTTGTTCAGGCTCACAAAGATTTGGAAGGAAGGAAAATAATTGGCCCAGCAATAATTATTCCGTGAATTGTACATCCATATCAGATAAATGAAGTTTTAAAGCCTTAGTAGATATCTGTATTTCTCTTATGAAAAAAAATAATTGATATCATCATAGATAAACAGCATGATGCGAAAATAATTCTTGCTACAAAAACCTCATTTAAATAAAGAGCAAATACGGTACCCATATTAAATAGAAAACCAAACGCGGCAAATAAGATTGAAAATTTTAATACATTTACTCTACTATTTAAATTCATTAATTGGCTCTTCCATTCAGGCGGGGTATGTTTTTCAAAAACATATTCATCATGAATTTTTCTAATCAGATTGCTTAATGTGTGAAATCTATTACTATAAACTGCCATGATCAATGGTATGGCTGGAAACATCAAGGCTGTTACTGTATAGTCAATATTCATAAATATTTCGAATTGATAAATTTAGTTTGTTTGTTATTTAATCATAAATTATGTCAGAAAAATTGCAAAATTATATTGAACTTACAAGAATTAAAAAACCAATAGGGTATATGTTGTTATTTTGGCCTTGCGTATGGGGTGTGGTACTTGCTTATGACTTTAGCAGTAAATTAAATAACTTGATTTATTTTTTTTTATTATTCTTAACAGGTTCGATATTAATGAGATCAGCTGGATGTACAGTGAATGACATAGTTGATAGAAAATTTGATTCACAAGTGGCAAGAACCAAAAATAGACCTATAGCATCAGGCAAGATAAGTCCAATGGAAGGAATATTTTTGACTTCTATTTTGTGTTTTTTAGCTTTAATCGTATTGGTGCAATTTAATAAATTGACTATATTTTTAGCTTTAGGATCTATGCCATTAGCTTTTATGTATCCGTACATGAAAAGATTTACTTATTGGCCTCAACTTTTTTTAGGTATTACATTTAATTATGGAATAGTTTTAGGCTGGACTTCAATAACAAATAGTCTGAACTTATTACCCTTTTTGTTATATTTGGGAGCCATATTTTGGACATTAGGCTATGACACTATTTATGGATATCAAGATATTAAGGATGATGAAATTATAGGTGTAAAATCTACTTCAATAAAATTTAAACAAAACCCAAAATTTTTTATTTCTATGTGCTATGCTTTTACATCATTATCACTAATAACGGTCGGAATTATTATGGAATTTAAATTAATTTATTTCTTTTTTTTGATATTAGTCATTATGCATCTTTTCTTCATGCAAATTAAAAAATTAGAAATTGACTCTGAAAAAAGTTGTTTAAAAATATTTCGGTCTAATAACTTGTTAGGATTTATTATATTAATAAATATTTTTTTAGGTAAAGTAAGCCTATTATCATGAAAGATAAATTAATTTTAAAGAGACTTTACAAAGATTATACAAAGAAATTTCTTCCTAATATTCTTTTATCAGTGTTTTTTTCAGTTCTCGTAGCTGCCAGTACTGCCTCAATTGCATGGCTTTTAGATCCTGCAATAAAAAAAATATTTATAGAAAAAGATCAAACTCTTATTTTTCTTATACCGATAGCAATAATAATTGCCTTTTCACTAAAAGGTGTTTCACTTTACTTTGCAAAGATAATTTTAATTAAAGCAGGACAAGAAATTACAAAAATTTTGCAATTTAGAGTTATGAAATCCTTAATAACAGCTGATACAGAAATAATAGACAAAAAACATTCAGGAAAGTTTATCTCGCATTTAACGTTCGATATTGGCATGATTACAAAGCTAGTAAGCACAGTAATTCTAAATCTAACTAAAGATAGTCTTACTCTTATAGGTTTACTCATTGTTATGTTTTATCAAAACTGGAAGCTTGCACTATTTGCAATTATAATGATACCTCTGGCTACTATAGCAGCAAGGTCTTTAGGTAAAAGAATAGGAAAAGTCACTGTAGAGGCAGCAGATAGGACTGGTGAGCTTACTTCTTATTTATTAGAAATTTTTAAAAATCATAAAATTATTAAAATATTCCAAAAAGAAAATTATGAATTTGATAGAACAGAAAAATTTATAAATAAGTTAAAAGAAAAGACAATTAAGATTGAAACTGTTTTGGTTAGAGCTTCTCCAATAATGGAAGCTCTTACTGGGATAATGATTGCGTTACTCATATATTTCTCTGGAAAACTTATACTTAATGAACAGCTTGATATTAATAATTTTTTTTCTTTTTTAGCAGCTATGATGCTTGCATATCAGCCTGTAAGATCTCTAGCGACGTTAAATATGGGCCTTAACCAAGGCCTAGCAGCAGCTAAAAGAATTTTACCAATAATTGATAATGAAAATAAAATAAAAGAAATTGAAAATTCTAGGAAGTTAAATTTAAAAAATGGAGAGATTGAATTTAAAAATATCTATTTTAAATATAACGAAGATGAAAATGATGTCTTAAAAAATGTTGATATATTAATTAAAGGTGGAGAAATGACGTCCCTAGTAGGTCACAGTGGCGCTGGTAAATCATCAATTATGAATTTAATCCCAAGACTTTATGATAAGACATCTGGAGATATATTAATTGATAAACAATCGATTTATGATTTAGGTATTAACTCTTTAAGATCGAACATATCTCTAGTTACTCAGGATATAACATTATTTGATGACACGATCAAAAATAATATCTCATATGCCAAAATGGATGCGACTAATGATGAGATATACGAAGCTGCTCGGTTGTCACATTCTGAGGACTTTATTTCTAAATTACCAAATAAGTATGAAACTTTAATAGGAGAAAACGGAGTTAGATTATCTGGTGGTGAAAAACAGAGAATATCAATTGCTAGAGCTATACTTAAAAAAAGTAAAATAATACTATTGGATGAAGCCACTTCATCTTTAGATGCTGAGACCGAGACTAAAATACAGGAAGCAATTAATTTGTTAACAAAAAATAGAACGGCATTAGTAATAGCTCACAGGCTTTCAACTGTAATGAATTCAAATAAAATATATGTGCTAGAGAGAGGTAAAGTTGTTGCTGAGGGAGCTCACGGCGATCTCTTAAATAAATCAGACATATATAAAAATTTCTATGAAAAACAACTTAGAAAAAATTAATGATTCAATTTTATAGAATTATAATTAACTTTTTGTTTTTAATTTCACCGCTAATTTTTTTAATTAGAATAATAAAAAAAAAAGAACATCCTAAGAGATTTAAAGAAAAATTTGGAATATTCTCTGAAAAAAGAAGAAAAGGTAAATTAATATGGTTTCATGGCTCTAGCGTTGGAGAACTTTTAAGTGTTATACCATTGATAGAAGTATTAGAAAGTAGAAAAGATATATCGCAGATATTAATCACATCTAACACATTTAGTTCTTCAAAAGTGATATCTAAATTAAATTTAAAAAAAACAACTCATCAGTTTTTTCCAATTGATACTAATTTTTTAGCACTAAAATTTTTAAGTTATTGGAAGCCTCATGCAGTCTTTTTTATTGAGTCTGAAATTTGGCCGAACCATATTAAAGCAATTAAAGAAAATAATATTCCTTTAGTATTAATTAATGCAAGAATTACAGAAACAACTTATCTAAATTGGAAAAAAATCGATAAATTCTCAAAAAACATATTTAATAATTTTGACCTATGTTTAAGCCAAAATAAAGAAACTGCTAAATTTTTAAAGAATTTAGGTTCTAGTAAAGTTTTTAATGTTGGGAATCTAAAATATTCAAAATATCAAACAAAAGATGGAAATAAAATTAGAGGAAAAACGAATAATTTTTTTAAGAGAAAAAAAAATTTGTTTGGATCGTTTAGCACTCATCCTGGTGAGGAAAGATTTATTGCTGAAATACATTTGGAATTAAAGAAAAAATTTACAGATTTATTAACAATTATAGTACCCAGACATGTAGATCGCACAGATAATATATTGGAAGAATTGAATGAGCTTAAGTTAAAAGTATATGTTCACAGTTCAAATGAATTAATAGATAATAATACAGATATTTATCTTGTTGATACTTTTGGAGAAACTGAAGAATTCATGAAAAAATGTCCTATCGTTTTTCTTGGTGGCTCTATCATAAAACATGGAGGACAAAATCCTTTAGAGGCTGCAAGATCTGGGTGCAAAATAATCCATGGTACTAATGTATATAATTTTACAGAAGTTTATAGTTTATTAAAAATAAATAAAATTTCAAAAGTAATAAACAATAAATCACAAGCTTTAAAAATTATAAAACAAAACTTGGGTAAAAAAGGTATTTCTAGAAGAAATATTATTAAACTAGATCTAATTGGTAAGAAAATTTTAGATGATAATATAAAAGTGATAAAAAAGTATATAGCATGATTAATTATAAGCCAAAATTTTGGGATAAAAAATCATTATCAATAATTTCTATAGCCTTATATCCTTTTTCTCTAATTACACGTTTTTTTTTGTTAATTACAAAATTCAAAAAATCTAAGAAATTTAATATCCCAGTTATATGTGTTGGAAATATTTACATTGGGGGCACAGGAAAAACGCCCATATGTATAAAACTTTACGATTTTTTAAAAAATGAAGGAATGAAACCTGCATTTATTAAAAAATATTACGATTTTTTAAGTGACGAAATTAATGTTTTAAAATCTAGAGGCAAAGTTTATTCTGATAAGAATAGAATTCAATCTATTGATAAACTCATTAATGATGGAAATAATGTGGCTATAGTTGACGATGGTTATCAAGACTACTCGTTCGATAGAAAGCTTAATATTTTATGTTTCAATGAAAATCAATGGATTGGGAATGGGATGGTTGTGCCATCTGGTCCCCTAAGAGAAAAAATTTCATCCGTAAAAAGAGCAAATTGCATACTAATTAATGGAAATCAAGATAATCAGAAAGAAAAATTATTATTAAAATACAACCCTTCTCTCAGATTTTTTTATTTTACATATAGAATGTTGAATCTTGAGAGCATAACAAATAACAAAGTATTTGCTTTCGCTGGCATAGGTAATCCTACAAATTTTTTTAATTTATTAAGAGCAAATAACTTAAATCTGATAGGTACAAAAAGTTTTCCAGACCATTATAAATACAAAAGATTTGATTTAGAAAACTTAATTGATATTGCAAAAAGTAAAAATGCATTATTACTAACAACTGAAAAAGATTTTTTTAGAATAGATAAAGAATTTCAAAATCTTTTCAAATTTGTTAAAATTACGGCTACGCTAGAAAATGAAAAAGAATTTTCAAATTTTATAGTTTCGAATATATGAAATTTATTAGGTATTTTTTTGAATATGTTTTCATAAAAATTTTTTTCTTCATATTTAAAATAATTGGGTATGAAAAATCTTCAAATTTAGGAGAAAAAATTGGTAGATTTATTGGTCCAATTTCAAGAGATAAAACTTTGATTTTTAGAAATCTTGAAAAATCAAATATTGGACAAAATAAAATTGACAGAGAAAAAATAATTAATCAGATGTGGGGTAATTATGGAAGAATATTTGCAGAGTATCCTTTCTTAAAGTTATTTAGTAATTCAGAACTTAGTAGCTATATTGAAATTGAAGGTGAGCAAATTTTAAAAGACTTAGTTAATAAAAAAAAAAATGCAGTATTTATTTCGGGTCATTTTAATAACTTTGAATTAATGGCTATGCATATAGAAAAAGCTGGTATAAATCTTGCTGCGGTTTATAGACCCTTAAACAACTATTTCTTAAATTCTACTATGGAAAATATTAGAAAGAATTTTATATGTAAAAATCAAATTAAAAAAGGTATAGCTGGAAGTAGAGCACTTTTGAAACTAGTAAAAAGTGGTTATTCTGTTGCATTAATGATCGATCAAAGAGTTAGTGAGGGAATAAAAAGTAAATTTTTTAATGAAGAGGCTTTAACAACAACAATACCCGCTCAATTAGTAAAAAAGTTTAATCTTGAGGTGATACCTGTTTATATTGAAAGAAAAGATAATTTTTATTTTAAGATGTACGTTGATAAGCCTATTCTTTTTGAAGAACGTGCATCTATTCAGAATATAACAGACGAATTAAATGATGTTTTAGAAAAAAAGGTTTTAAAGAATGCTAGCCAATGGATTTGGTCTCATAATAGATGGAAATAATTATTTTTGATTGATATCATGCAACCTTTGCGATGCTTCTTTATATGAAAAATATGCTTCCTGAAGCTTAACATTCCAATAATTTAAATTTTCCAAACTGATTTTTTTTTTTGACACAGCACAAATAACATAATCACCTGAAGAAATTATTTGAAATTTGTTTGGTAAATACTTTAATATAGCTAATTTTTTAAACATTTTATATTTTAGATTATAACATGAATATAGCTATTATTGGAAGTGGTGGGAGAGAACATTCACTGTGTTTTAAATTAAATCAGTCCAAAAAAGTAAAAAAAATTTTTTGTATACCAGGAAACGCAGGTACTAATTATATAGCAACAAACAAAGCAATAGATATAAATAATTTTAATGAAATTTATCGATTTGTAAAAATAAAAAAAATAAAATTAATAATTGTTGGTCCGGAGGTTCCTTTGGTAAATGGGATCGTAGATTATTTTCAAAAGAGAAAAATTAAAATATTTGGTCCTAATAAAATAGCATCAAAGCTTGAAGGTTCGAAAATTTATATGAAAAAATTTTGTAGAGAATTTAAAATACCTACTGCAAATTCCAAAAAAATTTTCAATATTTCGCAAGCGAATAAATTTATAAAATCTATGGATCTGCCTATTGTTGTAAAATCCGATGGTCTTGCTTCAGGCAAAGGTGTTACGATATGTAAAACAAAAGATCAGGCATTTAAAGATGCTAAGAATATTTTAAATGGTAAATTTAAAAGTTCTAAAAAACTTATTTTAGAAGAATTTTTAGATGGGCAAGAAATGAGTTATTTTGTAATATCAGATGGTTACAATTTTAAATGTTTAGGAACAGCACAAGATCATAAGAGAATTGGTGAAGGAGATACTGGAGTTAATACTGGTGGCATGGGTGCTTACTCTCCATCAAATTTGATAAATCGAGAATTGGAAAAAAAAATCATAAATAAAATAGTTAAACCTACAATTAATGGAATGAAAAAAAAAGGATCAATATACAAAGGAATTTTATATGTAGGTTTGATGATTAAAAATAATGAACCTAAATTGATAGAATTTAATGTTAGATTTGGTGATCCTGAATGTCAGGTATTAATGATGCGTTTAAAAAATGATATTTTAGATTTATTTATCTCATCAATTAATAAAAAATTAGGTAATAAGAAAATATCTTGGGATAAGAAACCAGCGATAACAGTTGTAGCAGCAAGTAAAGGATATCCTGGAAAATTTAAGTTAAATGAGGAAATTAAAAAAATAAACGAAATACAGAACAACAGAAACCAACAATTATTTCACTCAGGAACAATTTCAGATCATAAAGGTAGAATTTTTAACTCAGGTGGAAGAGTTCTTAATTCGACTGTTAAATCCACTTCCTTAAAGAAAGCAAGAAAAACAGCAATCGGATTATTAAATAAAATTAAATGGAAAAATAAATATTTCAGGCGAGATATTGGTTATCGCGTTATAAATAAATGAGAATTATTTCTGGAACTTTAAAAGGTAAAAAATTATTTTTACCATTAGATAAAAAAACTCGGCCATTAAAAGATCTGACAAAAGAATCAATTTTCAATCTAATAGAACATTCAAATAAATTGAAAATAAATATTTCAAAATCAAAAATTTTAGACGCATTTTCTGGCTCGGGTTCTATTGGATTTGAGTGCATTTCAAGAGGCGCTGTCAAAGTCACTTTTATAGAAAACTATAAACCAGCAATAAAAATATTAGAAAAAAATATACAAAAATTTAAAATTAAAAATAAATGCGAAATCTACAATTGTGACTTTTTAAATTTTAATGTTATTAATCAATATGATATAATTTTTTTAGACCCACCTTTTGCCTTCAAAGAACTATCCAAAATTTTTGATTTAATTAAGCTAAAAAATTATCTAAAAAGGGAAGGTATTATTATTCTCCACCGACACAAAAGTGAGAGAGAAATGCTTCCAAGTTATATTAAAGAAACTGAAGTTAGAACTTACGGAATTTCAAAGATTTTTTTTTTAGAGTTAAATTAAAAATTTTTTTGTCTGTTTTTTTATTAACTCAACAGATGGTTGATCAAATGTGTTAACTTTTAAAGCATTACCTAATAAAATTGTTTCTAACATAAAAAAGCAAAATAGCTCTCCCAGAGCTTCCTCTGATCTATTTATGACTTCTAAAACTCTAAATGGAATTTTTTTTGTTTCAAAAACTTTCTGAGTAGCCTTTCTTTGACATTCTAAAATTTCAAATAATGATTTATTTTTGAGATATCCCTTATGATTTAAAACATCTTTATTTTTTATTAAGTCAGATTTTTTTTCTTTTACATTAAAAAAAGTATAAAAATTTTTTTTAGGCCCATCTAAATATAATTGTAATAAACTATGATTATCTTTGGGCATTGAAGATATAATCGGAATAATACCTTTGGATTTTTTTCCTAAGGACTCTGCTATTAATTGTTGATACCATTTAAAAAGATTTTCTGAATTTTCATCATAATTTAATATTATTGAATTAGACTTCCCACTAGATACTAATTTAAGTGTTTGATCTACATTTAATATTAAATTTTTTTTAAAGTTTTTGTTTTTTATTAATTGATTGAAACGTTTAAATTTATTTATATTCATGCCCATTAATTCAGCTGGTAACATCCCAACTTCTGATAATACTGAGAATCTTCCTCCGATATAATTTTTGTGTTCAATCACATCATCTTTCATTTTTTCAGCAATTTTTTTTAGGTAGCTATCTCTATTTTCAGTGATAAATATATTTTTTTTTTATTTTTATTTTTTTTTAATAATACGTTTAGATTAGAAATTGTCTCTAAAGTTTCACCAGACTTTGAAACAATAATATTTATTGCATTATTTTCAAAGTTAATTTGCGGTTTTAAATTATTTATAAAATCAAAATTTTTTTTTATTTTTTTACTAAGAAATTGATAAATGGCCTCTGTTCCCAAAATCGAACCGCCCATACCTATGATCCTAAAATTTTTAGATCTTTTGTATTTTTTTAATAAATTACTGTCGTAACTATTTTCATATTTTTTTGTTAGACTTGATAATAAGGGGTACTCCGTTAACCATTTTACTTTGTTAAATTTCAAAATTTTTTTTTTCAAACTATTAACATTCTGAATTTTTAAAAAAGGTTTAAACTTAATATTTTTTGATAGCATTTCCTATTCTTTAATTTTTTCTAATACTTTTGAATTTAAAGATGAGTTCGTATCAATCATAGATTTGTTAATATCTTTTTTGTTGGAAACTTTTAGTTTATTTTTTATATCATCTTGATCAGTTTCTAATTTAATATTTGAGTCAGTTGGCAGAGGTAGTTCATTTATATCAGGTGGCATTGACAATGGATTTTTTTTTTCTACTAAAAATTCGTCACTTTTATCAGCTCTTGTTTTTCCTTGGAGCGCATCTTTTGTACCCTGACAAGCTGTTAAAAAAAGTAATGAAAACACTAAAATAATAAATAATTTATTTTTCATAATCTGATTTTTTATAATGTATTAACTCAATAATAATAAGGCAAATTATACCTAATGTAATAAAAATATCTGCAATATTAAAAATAAACCAGTGATAACCGCCGTAATTAATATCGATAAAATCAGGCACCGCAGAATAATAAAGTCTATCGAATAAATTACCTAAAGAGCCACCTAGTATAAAAGTAAAGAAAATTGATTTTATATTATCTGATGCAAACGTAAAATAAATAATAATTAAATTAATAATTATAATTATAATTGTTGTTATATTATATATTAGGTCATCATTAAAAGAAAGAAGACCAAAACCAATACCTGTATTCCAAATTAAATAAATATTTAAAAATTTATTTATATAAATATTTAAGAACTGTTCGTTGTCAGCTAAATTTAATATATAAATTTTTGATGTCCTATCTATGAAAAAAATTAATATTAAAATCATAGATAGAAATATTAATTTTTTTAAACTAATTTTCTTCATTAATTAATTTAAAACGCCATGTCTTTCACATTCGTCTTTTCGAATTTTCCAGCATACTGGACATTTTTTTCCAATTGCCTTTGATGTAATTACCTCAACTTCATTATCAATTGAATTATCTTTTTTTATGTCAACATAAGAAGTTATTAGTAATTCCTCAAAGTTAAAATTTTTATATTTTTCATAAAATTTCTCTTTCAAACGTAATTCAATTTTTGCCTCTAGGCTTGAACCAATGATTTTTTCTGCTCTTTTGTTTTCTATGCTTATATTGCAATGGTCCCTAATCTTAATAAGCTCTAACCATTTTTCCTCTAATAACTTGTTTTTCCATGCCGCAGGAACTTTTGGGAAATTTTCAAGATGAATACTTTTCCCATCTTTATTTATTATTTTATAAATTTCTTCTGTAGTAAAAGTAAGTATAGGTGCAAACCATTTTAATAAGCAATTTATAATTATATTAAGTACTTCGATACAACCTTCTCTTTTTTTTGAGGATTTTTTATCACAATAAAGTGTATCTTTTCTTATATCGAAATAAAAAGATGATAAATCTACAGTACAGAAATTTAATAATTCTTTGTAAAGATTGTGAAAATTATAAATATTAAAATTATTATGGAATTTAGTATTTAAAACTTGAATTTTATTAAGCATAATTTGTTCAAGCTCAGGAAGCTCATTAACTTTAATTTTGTTAAAGTCTAAATCTATTACCTCATCCTTTAAATTTCCAAGGAGATATCTGAAGGTATTCCTTATTTTTCTATATGCTTCCGCATGTTGTTCCAATATAGAATAATCTATTCTAAGATCTTCAGCATAGTTTGAAGCTGCAACCCAAATTCTTAAAATATCGGCACCATATTTTTTTAATATTTCCTCAGGTGATATTGTATTCCCAGCAGATTTTGACATTTTGTGACCTTTGCCATCTACAACAAACCCGTGTGATAAAATGCTTTCAAATGGTGCTTTACCTCTCGTTCCACAAGATTGAAGTAAAGACGAATGAAACCAACCTCGATGTTGATCACTACCTTCAAGGTACATAGATGCAGGCCATTTTAGATCCTCTCTTTTTTCTAAACAAAATGCATGAGTAGATCCACTGTCAAACCAAACTTCCACAACATCTTTAACTTGTTCGTAATCCTCTAATTTATATTTGTCTCCTAGAAATCTTTGTGGATCTTCAGTGAACCAAGTATCACTTCCTTCTTTTTCATAAATATGTGCTATTCTTTCAACAACATCTAAATCTCTAAGAGGTTGACCTTTTTCCTTACTCACAAAAATGGGTAATGGGACTCCCCATACTCTTTGTCTTGAAATACACCAATCTGGTCTAGTCTCAATCATTGAACGTAATCGAGTTTGTCCTTGAGGTGGATAAAAAATAGTTTCATCGATTGATTTCAGAGCAATGTCTCTTAAATTATTTTTTTC
>MDTE01054633.1_pt1 | contig 21660 bp, 22 predicted proteins | sample 811231 | NCBI WGS metagenome assembly MDTE01 (sample SAMN05326651, study PRJNA326480) | marine metagenome | isolation source: seawater | place: Indian Ocean: Red Sea | collected 2010
CGAATACGCGGCCTGACAGATCACCTCCGCCAGAATCACAAAGACCATGCAACACGAAGAGGTCTTTTGAAATTGGTTGGACAACGACGTCGTTTGTTACGATATCTTGCGAAAGAAGATGTTGGTCGTTATCGGAGCATTGTGGAAAGCCTAGGATTACGTAGGTAAATACACTTCGGCTCCAACACAACGTTAATTTACCCAATTCTGAGAGATATTTTTGTGTAGCGTGTATATGCGAGGAGAATACATGTCTACTTATCATGAGATTGAAATTGCAGGGCGAACGCTCTCGATCGAAACAGGAAAGCTAGCGCAACAAGCACACGGCTCTGCCGTTGTTAGATACGGCGATACGGTTGTACTAGTAACTGCAGTTATGGGGGGATCGCGCGAAGGGCTTGATTTCTTTCCGCTTACCATAGAGTACGAAGAGCGTTTGTACGCCGTTGGTCGGATCCCGGGAAGTTTCTTCAGAAGGGAAGGACGTCCCACGACCGAGGCAACTTTGGCTGCGCGTTTGACTGATCGACCACTTCGTCCAAGGTTTCCAAAAGGGATGCGTAATGAAGTTCAGGTAATAGTTACTGTCTTATCAGCCGATCAGGTTAATCAGCCTGACATTTTAGGAATAATTGGTGCTTCAGCAGCGCTCTCGACTTCACAAATTCCATTTAATGGACCTGTAGCTGCGACGCGAATGGGATATTTAAATGAAGAAATAATAATTAATCCTACATTTGAGCAACTGGAAGAAAGTAAATTAGATTTGACTATTGCTGGTAGCCGTGACGCAGTAATCATGATTGAAGCAGGAGCAAAAGAAGTTAGCGAAGAAATTGTTTTGGAAGCATTAAGAATTGGACAAGAGACCAATGTCAAAATTATTGAATTACAGGACAAGCTAGTCAAAGAGATAGGTAAAACTAAAGAAGAAGTGATTCTCGCTCAGTCATCGGACCCAGATTTAGTCTCTAAAGTGGACGAGATTGTGCGCTTATCCATTGAGAATGTTATTGATCGGGGTGAAGGAAGAGGAGAACGAAATGAAAACATTAAGGCAGCAGAAGAAGCTGCTGTCACTGCTCTTTCTGAAGAATTTGAATCTGCGGATATTGCGAAAGTTTTCGACGAGGTTCTCAAAAAAATAGTTCGTCAAAAAGTTATCAAAGAAGGTAAACGTCCTGATGGCAGGAAGCTTACTGAAGTTCGTCCATTATCAAGTGAAGTTGGATTATTGCCGCGTACTCATGGCTCAGCTCTGTTTCAGCGTGGCGAAACACAGATATTAACAATTGCAACTTTAGGCTCTCTCACCATGGAGCAAAAACTTGACGGATTGAACCCCGACGATACTAAGCGTTATATGCACCATTACAACTTCCCTCCTTATTCAACTGGTGAAGCAAGAAGAATGGGTACGGGTAGAAGAGAGATTGGTCACGGAGCTCTTGCGGAAAGAGCTTTATTACCTGTAATCCCTGATCAAGCTGAATTCCCTTATGCGTTTCGTGTGGTTTCTGAAGCTTTAGGTTCAAATGGTAGTACTTCAATGGGAAGCGTATGTGGCAGTACTATGTCATTGATGGATGCAGGTGTGCCTCTTATTCGACCTGTATCTGGCGTGGCGATGGGTCTTATGACTGATGAAGATGGCAATTTTCAGATCTTAACTGATATTCAAGGCGTGGAAGATTTCTTCGGGGATATGGATTTTAAGGTTGCTGGTACCACTGATGGAATTACTGCTCTTCAGATGGATATTAAAGTTGCAGGTATAACACAAGAAATTTTTCACCAAGCTCTAGCACAAGCAAAAGAAGGACGATCATTTATTCTGGAACATATGCTAAGTACGATTTCTGAGCCAAGAAGTGAATTGAACTCTAATGCACCAAGGATGACTCGCTTGAGTATTCACGTTGATAAGATAGGAGCATTAATTGGCCCTGGAGGCAAGAATATACGAGGCATTATTGAAGCTACTGGGGCTACTGTTGATGTCGATAATGATGGTTCAGTCACGATTGGTTCATCTGATGGAACGTCTGCAGAAGAAGCTATAAAAATGATTGAGGGCTTGACGAAAGAAGTCGTTGCAGGTGAGCGATACACCGGTCAAGTCACTCGCATTATGAACTTTGGTGCTTTTGTTGAAATTCTCCCTGGTAAAGAAGGTCTTGTTCATATAAGCGAGCTCGATACAAAGCGGGTTGAGTCAGTTGAATCAGTAATCCAAGTTGGGGACGAAATAGACGTCTTAGTATATGAAATTGATCGCCAGGGAAGAGTCAATTTGTCACGTAGAGCGATTCTTGAGGATCTAAGCCCTGAAGACGTTATTGCAAGCCGACCAGCTCCGAGTGGCCGAAGTTCGAGTGGTCCTCGTGAATATGGTGACCGCAGAGGCGGTAGAGATAGAGATAGGGATAGAGGTCCACGTCGTCCGAGAGATCACTAGCCAATAGGGCTTATTGATAGATGGTTTAAGTGCCAATTATTTGTAGGTAGGAAAAGCATGGGCTTTGTCAAAAGATTATTGTTCTGGGTAGTTTTTTCCTTGCCTTTGTGTGCAGGTTTAGGTGCAGGGGTTTCAGTTTTTTGGACGGAAGATGGTCGAATCGATATGGCTACTGCAGCGTTTAATGGGACCACTACAGGTTTGTGGTTAGGTATCTTTGGTGCCATTGTGGCTACGCTCACAAACTATTTAGGTCGCCATCGATTAAGAACAGTAGGTGGTTCAGAGTTCTTTACAGGGGTAATAATAATCTTTGGCTCGGCTAGCATTGGTTTACTGGTACTTAGAGAGTACGCCTAAGTCCCTATAGGTAAATCGATTTCATACCCTGTAATTAGCTGGTCTAAAAATTCAGCTGTTGTAGCGTCGGCATCTACCAAAGGCAGACGTAAATTTCCTACATCAAATCCCACTTTATTTAAGCAATATTTTATAGGAATGGGATTGGATATTTTGAATAAACCTGTAGATATGGCTAATAGGCGTTCATGTTCACTCTGTGCTTTTTCCCAATCGCCCTGGACTGCTAATCGAATCATTTCTTGTATTTGTTTTCCGATAAGATGAGAGGCAACACTAATTACACCCCACCCACCAAGTTTTAAGACATCATATGTATCACTGTCGTTTCCGCTCCACACATGAAATCCCGGAGGAGAGTATTCAATAATTTCCCTGATTTGACTCAAATCTCCTGAAGCTTCTTTTGTGCCAATAATATTGGGTACATCGGTTGCTAACCGTATAGTAGTAAGGGGTGTCATATTAACTATTGTTCGACTAGGGACGTTATAGAGAATGCATGGCAATGACGTGCTTTCTGCAACTGCCTTGAAATGCTGGTATAGACCTTCCTGAGTAGGTTTGTTGTAGTAAGGAACCACAAGTAATTGAGCATCTGCACCTGCTTTTTCAGCCATTTGCGCTAATTTTATGGTTTCTCGGGTTCCATTAGTACCAGACCCAGCTATTATGGGAATATTATCGCCTACGCTTTTTTTGATTTCTGACCAGAGAGAAAAATTTTCTTCATGATCTAGAGTAGGATTTTCTCCAGTGGTTCCAGTTACCACAAGTCCCTCACTGCCAGAATTAATTAACGCTTTTGCGAGTAATTTTGCTTGAGAATAATCTACTTCTAAGGAGTGATTAAATGGGGTGACCATTGCTGTAAGCAATCTTCCGATATACATATTCCCTCCTCGCAAGCTAACTATATATTACGAATTCTTACCATGCGTTGAGTTTTACTAATTCTTCAGCTATTTGGATTGCGTTGGTGGCAGCACCTTTGCGCAAATTGTCAGAAACTATCCATAAGGATAGCCCGTTTTCTAGCGCAGTATCTTGTCTTATTCGACCCACAAAGACTTCGTCTCTTCCTGCACAATCTATTGGGGTTGGATATTTATTTTCTGTGGGATCGTCTACCACGATTACACCTTCATAATTAGAAAGCAATTGCCGTGCTCTTTCTGCAGTAATCGCCTTTTCAAACTGAATGTTCACGGATTCACTATGACATATATTTACGGGCACTCTTACACATGTCGCAGAGACCGGAAGTGTTGGACTATGCAGGATTTTACGAGTTTCGTTAAGCATCTTTGTCTCTTCTGATGTATAAGAATTTTGATTAAATGAACCAATGTGAGGAAGGAGATTGAATGCAATTTGGTATGGATACTGTTCTACTTCTATAGGTTCGTTATTCAAAACGCTTTTTGCTTGCTGGCTCAATTCAGCAACAGCGGCTGCTCCAGTACCTGATACAGATTGATAAGTAGAGACAATCACGCTAACAATCTTAGCCTCTGGCCGTAAAGCATCAAGAACCATAGCTAGTGGAGTCGTAGAGCAATTTGGAATCGATATTACACCTTTATGGTTCACTATATCAGTGGCATTTATCTCAGGAACTACAAGTGGAACCTCAGGGTCCATTCGCCAAACGCCACTATCGTCAATAACTACACAGTTATGCTCTTTTGCTGGAGGTGCCAATTGCCTACTAATGTCATCGTTTGCAGAAATAAAAGCGATATCACTCTCACTCAAAATATTTTCTGTGGTAGCTTCGACGGTAATTGATTGACCACGAAAATCTATTTTTTTACCAATTGAGCGCTCAGATGCAGTGAGCCTTAAACTACTCATAGGGAAATTTCTTTGCTCTAGAACTTCAAGCGCTACTTTGCCTACAGCGCCGGTAGCTCCAATTATTGTTACTCGTGGTTCGGCCACAATTCCTCCTAAGGAAATCTACTGTCTTAAATAGGCGTTAATCGTTATCCAGTAACTGGTCTAGTCCCACCGTAAAATCATGTAAGCTTAGAACTTTACGCACAGCCATAAGCACCCCCGGCATATAACATTCTCTATCATTAGTATCGTGCCGGATTATGAGTGATTGACCAGGGCCACCAAACGTGACCTGATGATGCGCTAATCTTCCCGGCATCCTCGACGAATGAATATTAATCCCATGTATGGAAGCTCCGCGAGCACCGGGGTACGGCTCTCTAGTAGGGTGATTTTGAGAGAACTGATCTGAGTGAGCATCGTGAATGGCATTCGCGATTTGTATCGCTGTTCCTGAAGGCGAGTCAATTTTATTTTCATGATGTTCTTCGATTAAATCAACATACTCAAAATAAGGTGCCGCCATGGCAGCAAGCTTACTTAATAAGACTGCTCCAATGGTGAAATTTGGTGCTATAAAACCAGGAATTTTATTGTCATTACATATGTCGGCAATATAGCGTAAATCTTTATCACTAAACCCGGTGGTTCCTATGACTGGACTTACCTTATGGTGAATTACATGGGGAAGCATGCCCAAACACGCAGCTGCTAAACTGAAATCCACAATGACGTCTGTTGAGTGCTCAGATAAAGCCTCCTCAACGTTATTGTAATAGGGTACTTCTAAAGAGATTTGGCCCTTATCAAGCTGATCAATTGCGCATGTTAGTTGCAGATCGGTAGCTTTGCTTACTGCTGCTATTACTTCACGTCCCACTCGCCCAGCAGCACCATGAACAGCAACTTTTATTTTTGTCTTATTAGGCATAGGACTTCACCACTCCATTATATCAACGGCTATGGCGTAAATCACGTGGGTTTATTTCCGCTCACCCATTCCCATTGAAGTACCGTCATTTTCACGCATCCGGGCAGCCATTTCCTCATCAACCCCCCGCCGCCATTCCCTTCTGGCTGGATCATCAACCGTGACATTTAAAGTACCGATTTTTTCGATTGTGAATTGAACTTGATCACCATGCTGTAAAGCGCCTAATCCTTGGTGGTTAGTTCCTGTGCTTATAACATCGCCAGGACCCAGATGAGCAATCCGAGTAATGAATTCAATACATTCAGGGATCTTATGGGCCATATCATCGGTGCTGAAGGCCTGCCTTTCTTCACCATTATTAGTAATATGCAAACTTATCGCATGAGGATTTTCGATTTCATCTTTTGTAATAATGAATGGGCCCATTGGCCCAAAGGTGGGCCAAGATTTTACTTGAAAAAAGCTTGTACGACCCCCCGGCTCAAAACCACGTGCAGAAACATCGATAAAACCGGTATAACCAAATACTTTATCCATAGCCTCTTTTTGAGAAACATTCTTAGCATCTGAGCCAATAATTACTGCTAATTCGGCTTCATGGTGAAAGATAGTGGCATTACAGTCAGGATCTAAGCGAACAGTATCGCCGTCTCCTATCACGCAGTCTGAAGATTTTTGGAATGCATCTATTTGAGGCATAGGCCGTTGTCCAAATTCTAAGTAATTTACAGCCATGCAAAAAATTTGATCTGGCCGGGGCAATGGTGGTCGAATTTTGACTTTTTCCAAAGGTATACCTTCTGATACCGCGACAAGTTTTTCAAAGGGTTCTTTAAGTTTACTGAAATTTGCAATAATTAATGTCATTAATTCTTGGGCTCCGTGAGCATGCACCCCTTCAAGGACTTCCGATACATCAACAATATGGGTATCGTTTTTGACTACGCCCAATGTCCAGTCATTAAAAAAACCTAATTTCATGCCGCCCCCTTAACACTTCACTTTTGAAATTAACTTGTGACAATTGGTCGAATGATAATACTTTCGTCTCGTTTCGGACCAGTTGAGATTACATCAAAAGAACACCCAATAATTTCTTCCAAGCGGTTTATATAATTGAGAGCTTCTTCTGGTAAATCATGAATATCTGTTGCTCCTGCTGTTGGAGATGACCATCCTGGCATTTCTTCCCAGATAGGTAATGCGGAATTAAATTGCTTTGGTTGAGTGGGAAGATAATCAATTTTTTTACCATCTATTTCATATCCCACACATATTTTTATGGGATTGATACCATCTAGGACGTCTAGTCTAGTGAGAACAGCTGACGTGAACCCATTAACAATAGCAGAATACTTTGCAGTGATTCCATCAAACCAGCCAACGCGGCGGGGCCGCCCTGTGGTAGTTCCATATTCCCAAGCTTTCTCACGAATCTCATACCCCATTGAATCATGTAATTCTGATGGCATTGGGCCTGCACCGACTCTTGAGGAGTACGCTTTGTAAACACCTATGATTCCAGCTATTTGATTAGGAGGAATACCTATAGCGTTACAGGCACCCCCAATAGAAACTGAAGAAGAAGTGACAAATGGATAAGTACCATGGTCTAGATCAAGCATTGCACCTTGTGCACCCTCTAAAACGATCTTTTCACCTTTGCTCAAGGAACCTAAAATCTTCTTCTCGACAGAGCTAATATAAGGCCGTAAAGCTTCGCCCCAACCTAGAGCTTCTTTATATAACTCATCAAAATTAATTGGGTCTGATTCGTAGATCTTCTCTAGGATACGATTTTTTGTTGAAAGTACAGGATTTAAACGCTCTGACAAGTACGTAGGGTCCAATAAATCGCCGACCCGAATACCTACTCGTGCAACTTTATCAACGTATGTGGGGCCAATCCCTCTCCCGGTAGTCCCTATAGCGTTGCCGCCACGCTCTTTCTCTTCGAGTTGATCGAGCATTATATGGTACGGCATAACTACATGTGCGCGGTCACTTACAAGCAGCCTATTAGTATCAACGCCCATCGAATGAAGATTCTCTAATTCAGATAAAAGTACAGGTACATCGACTACAACACCAGGACCAATAACTACATCTACATTCGTTCGAAAAATGCCAGAAGGAATTAGATGTAGGGCAAATTCACCTTTTTCATTAATTACGGTATGGCCGGCATTACTCCCCCCAGAATAACGCACGACCATATCGGCGCTCTCTGCGAGAAAGTCGACTATTTTACCTTTACCTTCGTCGCCCCATTGGGCTCCAACGATGCCGTATGCTGGCACCGGCATACTCCTATTGCCATTTAGGCAAAAATTTAACCTGTACTATTGTCACAGGCCGGTCGGAGTATAACAGACGTTTAGGATTTCGCGAGTCTATTTGCTAAATTGCTGAGAAAACACGATTGCACCGAGTGCTCCTGCATTAGCTCCTAATTCGGAGGGTACCACATCTACTGATTTCCATGAATCTGCATACGCCTGCTGATGCATGAGTTTTATTGCCGGGGTAACATAATTTTCCCATTGATTAGAAAGTCCGCCACCAATAATGATTTTCTCGGGACTTAACACGTTTACTATAGATGTTAACCCTGTCCCCAAATAAAAAATTGCATCGTCTATGATTTGGTTCGCTAAATCATCTCCATCAATTGAGGCACTGAATATGTCTTCTGCAGTAAGTTTTTGTGCGCGCGAAGATTCAACAATGCGCTTGAGTGACGAATTCTCGCCCATGTCGATACGTTCTTTTGCGATGCGCGTCAGTGCACTTCCTGAACATAAAGACTCCCATGCTCCCGGTGTAGCACTTTTTCCATAAGGGCCCAATGCATTAACGGTCATATGACCTAATTCACCTGCGTATCCTGAGCTACCTGTCCATAACTTATTGTCAATGATGATGCCACCACCGATACCTGTACTAATAGTGATAAACACAAAATTATTTATGAATTTGCCAGCACCAAAAGCTTTTTCTCCAAGTGCAGCTAAATTTGCATCATTTCCGACGTATATGCTCGGAGTTAACATTTCTCTAAGCATTGATCCCACGGGAGTATTAACCAACGTGGGTAAATGCGGAGAATAAATAATTGTTCCGTTACTAGAATCGATTGCACCTGCAGCAGCTAGCCCTATAGTGTCTACATGATTTATTTTAATACCTGCATTATCTGCTGCTTCAGTCGCTGTATATGCCAATGACTTAACTATGCTAGTAGCGTCACTTAGTGCGGGTGTTTTTCTTGTGGCGGTACCATAAATAAGCCCATATTTATTTGCTATAACAGCTAATATTTTAGTACCCCCAATATCAATTCCTATGTGATATTTTTCATTCAATTGGTACACCTTCTGGTAATCTAGCTGTTGAAGACATCATGTACTGTGCTGTTGTGCAGAGCCGAAGTATCATTAGATAGTAGTCTAATTCAAATGATATCCCTAGAAAATTGGGCAAATTGGAGGAATCCACATGTACGATCGATCTAGTCAAGACATGGGGAATATTATTGGCTTGGACCATTTAAATTTGACTGTTCCTGACCAGCAAGTTGCAACCTTATTCTATATTGTGGGTTTAGGTTTCACTCGGGATCCTTATATGACGGTGGGGCTGAATAACATGTGGGTTAACATCGGTAAGCAGCAAATACATTTGCCTACCCGTGAATCTCCACAGGTTTTGCGTGGTCGTATTGGTTTAGTCGTACCTGAAATTGAGGACTTAGCTATACGTCTTAGTGATATTCAAGCACAGCTAAATAATTCTAAATTTGCTTATGCCAAGCATGATACTTTTATTGATGTTATTGATCCATGGGGAAATAAATTCCGATGTCATCAACAAGGATTGCACATGGGTGGTGGAAGCATCGGACTTGAATATCTAATGTTTGATGTTCCTGTCGGAACATCTTCAGGAATTGGTCTTTTTTACCAAGAAATTCTCAGGGCAAATGTGGTGTTTAAAGATAGGAGGGGTGCCAAATCAGCTACTGTAAATTCCGCAGGAGCTAGCCAGGCATTGATTTTTAGGGAATCGGATGCACCGCAGCATCCGTATGATAATCATCATATAGCCATCTATATTTCAGATTTTTCTCAACCTCATCAAAGATTACAAGAAATGGGGTTAATTACTGAAGAAAGCAACGAATCTCAATACAGATTTGCGTCGATTATAAATCCTAACACGAGTGAAAAACTCTATGATCTTGAGCATGAAGTTCGAAGCTTGATACACCCTTTGTATGGCCGTAAATTAGTGAATAGAAATCCAACGCAATCGCTACAGCATTACAAACAAGGATCAGATTCTTTATAAGGGATTTAAGCGCTGAATTATATTGAATTTTTAGTAAATGTATAGAGGGGGTATCTGCAAAATAGTTGATAGATAATTTAGGGAATTTCCCAGAAAAATAGCAATTAGTGAAACAGAATATTGTAAAGATAAAATTTTGAGAATGAGTCAATGTTTAAATTGCTATTTCTCTCTGAATTTTCAACTAGATAAAAATGTGTGTGATGAGTGAAGATCAAATAATGAATACATATTCGCAATCGGGCGTGGACACAGATGCTGCAGGCAAAGGGCTTTCGGGTTTGCTCAGATGGGTATCTGAGACCAGTGAATTTACTGGAAACCGAGGGAAACAAATCGCGCCTTCAGGTTTTTTTGCGAATGTATTGGAGATTTCTGAAAATCTCTCAGTAGCTATATCAACTGATGGAGTTGGGTCGAAAAGCGTTTTAGCGCAAATTACAGGAAATTTTGAAGTTATTGGCTGGGATTGTATTGCCGTAAACGTAAATGACATTATTTGTACTGGTGCTATGCCATTAGCTATTGTTGATTATATTGCACTACAGTATCCACATGAAGATCTGTTATCTGAGCTTGGGCGAGGTATGCGAAATGGTGCAAAAAGAGCTAATGTTGCAGTAGTCGGGGGTCAATTATCTCAGCACCCGGACACTCTTATTGGACCAAGAGATGGATATGCATTTGATATATCTGCCACATGTATTGGGTTGCTAGATAGACCTCCCGTAACTGGCTCGCAGATAGAAAGCAACGACGTAATTTTAGGCTTTCCAAGTAACGGAATTCATGCGAATGGATTGACCTTAGCCCGGCAAATATTTCAGGTCACGGACTCATCCTCCTTGAATCGACGTATCAATGGTTCTAATAATTTTATTGGAGAAGAACTTTTACGTCCCACAGCTATTTATGTTCCGCAGGTGAAAGCGATGCTTGATTCAGGTGTTGATGTGCATGGCCTTGCTCATATATCTGGAGACGGGTTTTTAAATTTGTTACGGTTAGACGCGAATGTTACTTACCGGATTGATAATATGCCCACTGTTCCAAATGTATTCAATGCCATGCAAGAAGCGGGGAAAGTGAGTATTGAGGAAATGTTTCATGTTTTTAATATGGGCGTAGGTTTTTGCGCTGTTGTGCCGCAAAACCAAGCCGACCTTGCAATGTCTGCTATCAAGGACATTGGCGATCATGCTCAAATTATTGGCTATATTGAAAAAGGTGATCGGCAAGTAATAGTAGAGGATTTTAATCTATTAGGAATTGAGGGCGGGTTTTCGACTTTATAGATCGTAAAACTTGATAGTAAATTGAACGAGTGTAGAATCCGCAATGGACTACTACTCTCATTTTGGAGAACTAACGTGGCTTTGTACGAAGAATTAAAAATTTTTTCTGGCAACTCTAATAATTATTTGGCAAATCAGGTTGCAGGTTACCTTGGCATTAAACTCGGGGCTATCGAAGCCTTCAAGTTCAGTAATGACAATACATTTATCCGTATCCAGGAGAATATTAGGCAACGAGATGTATTTTTAATGCAATCTTTCAGTATGCCTGTGAATGATAGCGTCATGGAAATGCTAATTATGATAGACGCGGCTAAGCGCGCATCTGCGGGTCGAATTACAGCTGTAATTCCGTACTATGGATATGGTAGAACAGATAAAAAAGATCAACCTAGAGTCCCTATCACAGCAAGATTGATTGCCGATTTACTTACAACTGCAGGTGCAGATCGTGTTTTAACGATGGACTTGCATGCAGGTCAGATCCAAGGGTTCTTTAATATTCCGGTCGATGAACTGACAGCTTTGCCTATCATCGTTAATTATTTTGAGAATCTTAATCTTCAAGATCCAGTGGTGGTAGCAGTTGACATAGGTATTTCGAAACGTGCGAGAGACATGGCTGAAAAATTAGGTGTCCCGCTCGCAATTATCGAAAAACGACGTATGGGTAATCAAGACAAGTCAGAATTGCTTAATATCATAGGTGAAGTAGAAGGTAGAACCGCAATATTAATGGACGATGAAATCGATACAGGTGGAACAATGATCAATGCAGCTAACGCGTTGTTAGATGCCGGCGTGCTTAGCGTTTATGCTTCTTCGACACACGCTGTTCTTTCTGGCGGAGCTCCTGCGAAATTTCAAGAGAGCCCAATTAAAGAGTTAGTATGTACAGATACAATCCCATTTACTCCTGATAAAGACGTACCAAAAATTAAAATAGTTAGTGTCGCATCCGTTTTAGGAGAGGCTATTCATAGAATACACAGTGGAATGTCTGTCGGAGCAATGTTTGATAAGTAATTTATGGTAAACGATTGGTCTTTTGCGCGATATGATTTGGGATCCTGTAACTTAGTGGAACCACAGTTCGTAGGTATACCGGGATCTAGAACTTTTCGATTATATGTTCAAGGTGAAACAAAATCTGCTCTTCTTTGGTTAGAAAAAGAAGAGTTGTATGAATTAGCCTTAACGATAAAACAACTACTGCGTGCTCCTATACGAGAAACAGGAGAACCAGCATATAGCGCTGATCAGAACCAATACGTTGACATCGAACAGAAAATTAACGGATTGTCATTGGGGGTTGATAAGGAAACCGGTTCTTATATGATTCTAGCCTCTTTCTCCGGATCGTTAGAAGATGCAGTACTTATGTGGCTAGAGCCAAATATACTGAATTGGCTTGCCGATCGTGCATTCGAGATACATGGTGCAGGTCGTTCAAGATGCCCCTTGTGCCATTCTCTAATGTCTAACGACAAAGATCATGCCTGCCCACGTTATAACTGATGGTTTTATATTCTAATTATCCTGAGGAAGAGTTAATTAACTCGGTCACATATTTCCCCATGTCGCTAGAAGATGCTGAACATTTCCTGTTAGATGCTGATCTTGGCGATGGTTGGTTACACCCTCGTGCATCGAACTATACGTTTGTGATGGAATTACACTCAGATAAAGGGAAAGGGCTGGCTGTCTATAAGCCTCAATTAGGAGAAGCCCCACTATGGGATTTTCCTCAAGGGAGTTTATATTTACGAGAATGTGCTACCTATGAATTTAGCAAAGCGTTGAAATGGGAAATAATCCCTCCAACAATTAGGCGTGAAGGTGAGGCTGGAATAGGGTCTCTTCAACTTTTCATTCCTAACGATCCAAATTCCAATTACTTCACTTTTTTTGAAGATCATAAAGAAAAACTACTTCAATTAGCTGTACTGGATGTACTACTTAATAATGCTGATCGTAAGGGTGGGCACTGCCTACTTGCCACCAATGGGGAAATTTGGGCTATTGATAATGGACTCACATTTCATGTCCAGCACAAATTGAGGACTGTAATTTGGGATTTCGCAGGAGTGGTAATTCCGCACAACTTAGTTAAAGATATGAAAAATGTTTACCGGAACTTAAAAAAGCAGGAAGAGAAATCAATAATGAATTGCTTTCTAACCACTGATGAAATAAACGCTCTGCTTGATAGGTTATCTAATTACATAAATCACCCAATGCTACCATTTCCTATGAGCAGAAAAGATTTACCATGGCCTGTAGTTTAGAGGCAGATTTTATTGTCGGCCAATAATTGACTTAATCTTATATTTAATGTCACGTATGGGGTACGATTTTATAGAAAGACCAGAGGATATCCTATCTACGGTACTCTTCCTCCCTAGCATTAAAGTTGCTTTCCAGCGTCGCAGCTCACTTGGTGTAGGGGATAAGACTGATTGATTGTTGAATGATTCAAATTCTATCCAGTTCCGGTTTTTTTGTTCACGAATTACTGCGGCGCCTCCCGCTTCTAATACCAGCAGTAGACCTGGAGCAATATCCCAAACTGCTGGGCCACTAGAAATAATATAGTCGGTACTTCCCTTTGCTGTCATAGCCAATTCATATCCAGCACTGCCAAGACTCCTTAGATCGCCAAGTTGCCTGCGCAGATTTTTTTTATGGGAAAACATTCGCAAAAAATAACCTGGTACAGAAGCCATTAATCTGCTTGGTTCAGAATTGTTTATGAAAAACTGAACACCATCTTCGAAAGCGCCACCTCCCTTACAGGCGTGTAAAACAGTTCCATTTTTACTGCCTATTTTGGGTAGATAAATAGCACTTACTAAAGGGATCCCGTTAAATAATAGGCACAGCATTGAAGCGAATATGGGTAAGTGATGAAGAAAATTGGAAGTCCCGTCTAAAGGGTCAACAACCCAGGTGAATTGCCCTGCTTCATCAGATTGATTTTCAGTTTCCTCTGTAACGACCGTATGTCCAGGGAAGTGTTTGCTGATCTGATTAAGAATGAATTCATCGGCAGCATGATCTGCGTCAGTTACTGGGTTCCTGCCATTGGTAGATTTGTAGTCTACCGATAGTGGTTTATCAAAGTATTGGAGGAGCAAATCACCGGCGCCACTTATGATGTCAACAGCTTGAGACTCGATTTCCTTCAATTCTTTTTGATTGAGCATGATTCCATTCATTCTACATGGACTGTAGGGTAGTAGTGCAATTGATATACTCCAATTTAAACGTAATATCGAGGTAATCATGTCGCAGCGTGTCTATAAAGTAATATTTATCAATGGTGATGGCATAGGACCAGAATTGATGACCTCAGCGCTTACCGTTTTGCGCTCTGTGGAATCAAAATTTAGGTCTGTGAAATTTGATATAGATTTTCACCCTGGTGGAGCTGAATATTTTAAAGAAACGGGTATTAATTTAAACCCAGCGACTCTGAAAGCAATTAAAAATGCTCATGCGACCATGAAAGGACCTGTGGGCTTACCAGACGTCAGGTTCCCCGATGGGACCGAAGCAGGAGTGCTAGGAGGAGTACTCCGTACAGGGCTTGATACATATGCAAATGTTAGGCCGGTTAGACTTTTGCCTGGCGTGGAGGCTCCTATAAAAGCAGATCCCGGAGATGTTGATTACGTTATTGTTAGAGAGAATACCGAAGGGTTATACCTATCACGAGGAAAAGGGGTACAAACAGATACAGCTGCTGCTGATACATTGATGATCACAAGAAAAGGAACAGAACGTGTAGTACGTCGCGCATTTGAAATTGCTGAAAAGCGTCAAGGTGCTCCAGCGGATGGGATGAAACGTGTCACCTGTGTTGATAAAGCAAATGTATTACCTTCAATGGCATTCTTTAGAAGAATTTTTAACGAAATTGCAGAAGATTATCCACATATTTTGGCGGAACATATTTATTCTGATGCAGCAGCACAGGCTCTTGTTCTTAACCCAGGTCATTTTGATGTGTTAGTAATGGAAAATTTTCTTGGAGATATACTTAGTGACTTAGGTGGCGCTACTGTGGGAGGGATTGGTTTGTGCGCATCTGGAAATGTCGGAGATAAGCATGCTTACTTTGAACCGATCCATGGCTCCGCTCCAGATATTGCAGGCCTTGATAAAGCAAATCCAATTTCGCAAATATTGACATTGGCGATGTTGTATGACCACTTAAATGAATTCGACGTTAGTACTGCAATCAGAGGAGCTATTAATGATGCTCTCGTTTCCGGTGAGCTACAAATAAATAATTTAGGACAGCCAAAAGGGGGAACAACAAATGCAGGGGAATTGATAGCTGCTAGGATATAAAGTACTACCAAACAGCCTTATCATCTTGCCTTGGAAGTGCCCATTTCTCCTTTTCAGTTCCTCCTCGTAATTCTTTGGGGAGAACGAAAACTACGTCTTCTTTTGTGAATTCAAGATTTTCAATTGAATCTGGTTTCAAAAAATTGATAACTTCTTCTACTAACGACTCAGGTGTTGATGCTCCTGATGTCAAACCTATTGATTGGGCTCCCTTTAGCCATTTGGGATCAATATTGCTTGCATCATTAATCAAAAATGATGGAACGCCTGAAAGTTCAGCCACTTCGCGAAGCCTATTACAATTAGAGCTATTTTGAGCCCCAATTACAAGAACGACATCGACTTTTCCAGCTAGTAACTTGGTAGCTTCCTGCCTATTAGTTGTCGCGTAACAGATATCATTTCTTGCTACTAAGTTTGGGAATTGACTATGAAGAGTATTAATAATTTCCTTGGTGTCATCGACACTTAATGTGGTTTGAGTTAAGGCCACAACTTTATTAGGGTCAGTCACATTGAGATTAACTGCATCATCTCCATTTTCGACAAGTATTGACTTATCCGGAGACTGCCCCATTGTTCCAATTACTTCAGGATGCCCTTGATGCCCAACTACGACTATAGAGTAACCTTCCATAGAATATTTTTGCGATTCATTATGAACTTTTATTACTAACGGGCATGTCGCATCAATTATTTTTAAATTGCGATTTTTTGCGGCATCCCAAATTTCCGGAGCCACTCCATGTGCACTGAATATTACGGTGTTCCCTTCAGGAACTTCATTTATTTCTTCAACAAACACTGCGCCTTTAGAAATTAAGCTGTTTACAACATATTGATTGTGAACAATTTCATGGCGGACATATACAGGGGAGCCAAATTTTTCTAAAGCAATTTCTACAATATCAATCGCTCTGACAACCCCAGCACAGAAACCTCTAGGCGCACTTAATATTACTTTCATTAAACCTCATATTAATCATAACAAGAGTAATGTTATTCTTCATTCCTATAGAGGTGTAACAATAGTCTATAATTGAATGGGGTATTTAGATTTTGCATATAGATAATGATGAAGTTTTAATTCTCTATAATTCGGATTCAAAATTAGCATTGCCTTTGGCGAATAAACTTGCAGAGAAATTGGGAATCAAGCATTCTTTACTTTCCACTCATGATGATGGACCAGTTGATTTGCCTCAAAATGCCAGGTTGCTGGTAACGATTGGTGGAGATGGTACGTTACTGCGTGCAGCTCGGATAACTGCTGGACACAATATTTCTTTGTTAGGAGTTAACCTGGGACGTTTGGGTTTTTTGACAGAAATTGAGGCAAATGATGCTATCCATCAAGTCCCTCAGTATTTAGCGGGAGACGATGCCTTTTGGATTGATGAGCGTCGAATGATAAGGTCTGAAGCCTTTAATTTGGGCAATGTGAATGATGCGGTCCATGCACTGAATGATATTGTAGTTGGCCGAGGACGTATTGCTAATCTTTCTCGAATCGGCGTTTCGATAAATGATGCTGAACTGACTACGTACCAGGCAGATGCTGTTATTGTCGCTACAGCAACAGGCAGTACCGCCTATGCTCTATCTGCCGGCGGCCCAATTTTGTATCCGTTATCTAGTGATATTGTGATTGTTCCAGTGGCTACACATGGCGATTTGGACGCCCCAGTTGTAGTTCCTGGTAGCAGTAAAATTAAATTGGAAATCAAGAGCGAGCATGATGCTTTTATGACTGCCGATGGTTTCATAGATATTCCTATGTCTCATGGTAGCTACATCGAAATAAGCAGTAGCCCACACACGACCCAATTTCTGAGAAAAGGTTCACCAGATAGTTTTTATGAAACATTAGTCTATAGACTCCGAAGAGGGTCTGAGCAGTCTATGAATTTAGCCAGAAAGCTTGCTGAGGAAGATGCGAAGAGATTTGGATCAAACTGAGCCAACCATTCGAATAATGAACGAATTTGTAGGATCTAGAGTTCATGTCCGCCAAGAGGTCATTCGGCTTGATGACGGAACCGAATCCATAAGAGATGTGATTTATCATCCTAACTCGGTAGTCATTGTCCCTATTGATCAAGATAAGAATGTCGTAATGGTTCGGCAATTTCGTAAAGCAGCAGGAATGAAATTACTTGAATTACCGGCTGGAGTTGTCGAGGGTGATTTTAGTTTAATTGACGCGGCTCGACGTGAACTTCGTGAAGAGACAGGACAAAATGCTGAGAGACTGGTCTTACTTGGAGACTTTTTTGCTGCCCCCGGAACGCTTACTGAAAGGCTCTATGCTTTTTATGCAGATGCTTTATATGATGATCCGTTACCTGCAGATGATGATGAGCGGATTAATATTGAAAAATTCCCTCTTCAAATTGTAAAAGACATGATTTTATCGGGCGAAATTATTGATGGAAAAACCATTGCTGCACTTTTTCTTGCACAAAAATTATTAAAGGAACATTAATTTTTTGAGAAATCAGTTTTTGTAGTGTACTGATATTTATTTTGTAGCAACTTTCTAGCTTCTTTTATAAGTTCGAGTTCGTCCCAAAGCCGATCAAAAGTGGGCGATTCAAGTAATTTTTGCTGCTTAATCGGGTTTTCTTGGAAAAGCTGGGCGACTTGATATGAGAGTATCAATGGATCATTTGGTAAAGGAACATCACGAATATATCCTCCTTGTGCTGCAATGAATTGCTTGACCAGAGAAATTGCATCATGCCGGACGTTTTCAGCTAAAGATGGATCAATCATTTCGTCACTTCTATCTTCCATGTATTCGACATCTGCCGATAGGTAAGGCAAATCCCTATGGAATGAAATTACTTTAAATCTGTAGCCACCAATCGCGGTTAATTGGATTCTTCCATCTGATGTTTCCTGCGTATTCAAAATGTGCGCTGTTGTTCCAATTTCATAGGGATTGATTTCGTTATCCCCCACTTCTAATCCTTCTTTCAGGAGCAATACACCGAAGGGTTCATTAGATTCAGTACATTCTTTGACTAATTGGAGGTACCGTGCCTCAAAGGCAACCAAAGGCAATTCCATTCCAGGGAATAGAACAACTGATTGTAACGGAAAGAGCCTTAAATACCGGGGGTTTTCTTTATTGTGCATTTGAAAAGTCTACACATTCTAAGCATCGTGATAAAGTAATGGTAATGTTGTTATAAAAAATGTTAACGAGGTAATTATGGTTGATCAAATAACTAAGGAGACTTTTGATTCAGCTCAAAAGTGCTCCCCGTTCTCGCAGACTAGTGGTGATGAGGCGATTGGTCAGGCCAGATTTCCAGAATATTTAATTTTCCTGGAATCAGCCTTGCCATGGCCATCTAATTTTGTCGAATCTGACTCTATGCCAAATGGTGTTCTCAACGTGACTAAAGAGATTAGCGAAGCTGGTCAGGACGTCACTTTATTAGGTTTGGTTCCCGATGAAGAATATTCAGAAGAGGGTTTCCGCCATGTGATCCGATGGTCGCGACCCGAAGGATTGTTTTCAGAATTTCAAAAAGATGATTATTTAGTTCCTGAAGAGCAGGTTGCTAGCTTGATTCGGGCTTTGCAATTAAGCAATGAAGATCTGGTAAATTTTGATTCGTATAAACAAAATTCTGCAAATAATCGTGAATTCTTTATTTGTACTCATGGAGCAAGAGACGCATGCTGTGGGACGTTTGGCTTTCCTGCTTACCAAAAACTGCGAACACAATTTGCGAATGAAAATGTTCGCGTATGGCGCACTAGTCACACCGGTGGACACCGATTCGCGCCAAATGTTTTGGAGTATCCAGTTGGGATATATTGGGCTTGGGTCACAGGCGATAGCTTAAAAAATGCGGTAAATCGTGAAGGTGACGTCAACAATTTGTACAATCAAATGCGTGGATGGGCTGGTGCTGGTCGATTAGAGCAGGTTGTAGAACGTGAAATTCTTATGCTTGAGGGCTGGAAATGGCTCAACTATGCAAAGCGTGGCACAACCTTTGCGGGCGGCGAAACTTATGAATCGCCTGCTTGGCTTCACGCAATTGAAGAAGCTGATGTGGAGATACAATTTGAAGCACAGGATCAAAGCGAGAAAGGCACATATAAAGCGCATCTGGAATATACGGGAGATGCTCCATTTGGAGGATGCGGAAAAACTTTAGGATTTGAAAGACAATTCAAAGTAACCTCTCTTGAAAAAATCTTAGGCTAACTTTGAGCTTTATAAACTTTTGTTAAGGACTATCTGAATAGATACCTATTTAGGAATTGCTTGTGCTTTTGCAGGTCTGCTGTCGTGGGGAGTAGCAGATTTCCTTGCTGCACAGGCTGCTAGAAAAATCGGATCGTATTCTGTAGCCCTGTGGGGCTATGTTTTTGGATCTTTATTCGCAGTGCCGCTCGTGATCTTCCAATTTTTGGTACTAGATTTTGCAATAAATTTCCAAGGCTTAATTATCTGGTCTATAGCTTGTGGACTTGTTAATTCCTCTGCTTATCTTGCTTACTATAAAGCTTTGGAGATAGGACCAGTTTCTATAGTTTCTAGTGCTGTCTCAGGTTGGCTGGGTGTATGTGTTCTTATTTCAGTAATTTTCTTTGGAGAATCTACCACTTTAGCTCAAGTGGGGTGCATGGTCCTGATATTAGCCGGGATTATCCTCTTATCTCAGACTACTAATAAAGGGGAAATTATTGGATCAGCCCTGGGCTGGTCGATTTTAGCTATGGTGATACTAGGGTGGGTATTGGCTGCTTTACCTCAACTATCAGACTCTGCGGGCATATTCCTTCCAGTATTCATATTGAAATTTTTTGGCGGTATTGGAGCACTTGTAATTCTCAGAACTACAAAAATACCAATAACATTGCCGCATGGCCGGAGTATATGGCTGATAATTGTATTAGTTGGTTCAATTGATTCTGCGGGCTTTATTTTTTTCGCTATGGGTGTAATTTTTTTGCCTGTAGTAGTCGTTGCACCAATTGTTGCAGCACATCCCATGGCGACTGTGATTCTTGCGTATATGATCTTTCGAGAGAGATTGAGAACGATTCAGTGGGTAGGGGTTATGGTTACACTGTCAGCAGTGATTACATTGAGTGCATTGTATGGTTAAAAATTAAAGAGGTGTGATATGTATGTTTTGATGGTTAATTTGAAAGTGAAACCTGGTAGAGCAGATGACTTCATCGAAGCAGTTAAGTTAGATGGTATCGGTACTACTTCAAATGAAGAAGGAAATTATCAATTTTCTGCAATCCGCGACCAGTCAGACCCGGATCGTTTTTTTCTTTTTGAAGTGTATAAAGACGAAGAGGCATTAGAAGAGCATCGACAGATGCCTCACTTTTTAAAATACCGAGAGGCTACGGAAGGTATCTATTTAGAGGAACCTATCCGATATTTTTGTACAAATGTTTTTCCGGATAATGCTTGGTGGACGGAGAGATAGCAAATAATGGTGGCTAAGTGCCCTTTTTTTTATGGTTGGGTCATTGTTGGGGTCGCATTTATTGCTTCTGGAATTGGTTCAGGAGTGGCCATATGGGGCCCCAGTGTTTTATTAGTCCCTATGACAGAAGATTTGGGATGGTCGAGATCGGCGTTTTTTTCAGCATTTTTTGTAAGAGAAATTCTAATTGCTATTGCAACTCCCTTTATTGGCCCCTTTTATGATAAGAAGCACGCTCCACGAGTATTCGCTTTTTTGGGCGCGATTCTATTAGGGCTGTCTACTGCGCTTATAGGCCAAGTAAACACTTTATGGCAATTTATTGCACTGTTTGGGGTAATGGGGGGCGTCGCTGAGCTCGGAAGTGGGTTTTTTATTTCGCAGGCATTAGTACCTAAGTGGTTCATCATAAAACGCGGTCGTGCACTTGGTTTTTCCATTATGGGCGTAGGCCTTGGCGCTCTGGTTTTTCCTTCAGCTATTTCTATTCTTATTAACGAAGTTGGATGGCGTGATGCATGGCTTTGGTTCGGGATAGTTGTTGGGAGTATCTCTATATTCCTTGCATTTCTGATACGTACTAATCCTGAA
>MDTE01093018.1_pt1 | contig 21634 bp, 25 predicted proteins | sample 811231 | NCBI WGS metagenome assembly MDTE01 (sample SAMN05326651, study PRJNA326480) | marine metagenome | isolation source: seawater | place: Indian Ocean: Red Sea | collected 2010
AAGATATTCTTCTAAGTTGTTCCTCCAAATAAAAAGATTTTCTAAATAAGGGTTATTTATGTATTCTTGGCTCCCCTCTCCTGAAAGAATTGGCCCCGCAGACTTTGGAAATTTAAGAAGGGATAATTGCGCTGCAATTGAAATATCTGCAATTGATAAACTATCCCCAACTAAATATTTTTTGTCGACCAAGGATTTTGATAAAGCTTCTAGTAATATTTGGAGTTCTAAATTATCTTTAGAAGATAAAACCATATTAGAAATTTTATTAAGATTTTTAAAAGGTAACATATCAACTAATCCTTTTAATGAAGATGGCATCTCGTCTGGCAGTAAAGCAGTGCGTAGTTGAGGATTCTCTATTGCTGATCTGATTAGAGCTTTTCTACAAGTTGAGGCCATAGTAGTATCAGCCCAATCTTCTATTAATTTGCATTGAGCAAACAATAATGGGTCTTGGGGGAACAATGGATTAATATCATTTTTTTTATTAAGATATTCACAAATAATTGAAGAGTCACTAATAATTTGATCATTATCATCAACAATGACTGGAACTTTTTTTTGACCAGATATCTGAAAAATTTTTAATTGACCTATCCCTGGTGTGACTTCTTCAACTCTATATTGTAATTTCTTGGCGTGAAGAGCCATTCTTGTTTTGAGGCAGAAAGCGCTATGTCTAAATTGATATAATGTAATCATGCTATTTAATGTTTGTTAAAACTTAGCTAAAAAAGTCATCTAATTGTGGAGCTAATGGGCGAATTCCTCTCTAATGTTGCCAGATATCCTAAATATTTAATTTCTATTATTGCAGGAGGTTTAGTTGCATTACTAGAACCTTTGTTTAAGAATAGATCAAATCCATTAACCTTAGTGGGTTTAATATCTTCAGTTATTAGTGCATTCATAACATTTTATTTCGTACTAAAAGCAATGACTAATCCAATTAACTTACAACTATAATGCCTAATAATTATCGAATTGCAAAAGTTTCTTCTTTACTAAAAAAAGAGATAACTCTTATTTTTCAAAATGATTTAGAAAATGATCTATTTCAGAGTCATTTTATTCATATTTCAAAAATAGAATTAACAGGAGATTTGCAATTTTGCAAGATTTACATCACATCAAATGCAAAAGAAGAAATAAGAAAAGAAATTGTTGATAATTTAAATCTAGCAAAAAACTTTATTAGACATACTTTAGGTAAAAGAATAGAGATGAGAAGAGTACCGGAAATGACTTTCAAAGATGATGAAGTATTGGAAAAAGGATTGTCAGTGCTTAAGGTTCTAGAAGAATTACAAAATAAAGCTCAAGATCAAAATACAAAATTTGAGGGAAATAATGCCAACAGTTGAGCTTCCTTTGGATCAAAAAAATATAATTATTACTCGATCAAAAGATAAGATATCTGATATAAAAAAATTATTCACTAATAAAGGTGCGCAAATATTTGATTTTCCTGCAATTGATGTTGGATATCCAGATGATTTAAATCCTATGGATGATGCATTAAATGAAATAAATGATTTTCATTGGATTATTTTTTCAAGTAGTAATGGGATAAAATTTGTAGATGAAAGATTAAGAAATTTCAATACCTCATTGAAAGAATGTTCAAGGAAAATAAAAATTGCTGTAGTAGGTGAGAAAACTTCCCTAGCTTTAAATGAGTTAGGTATTGAGGCGGATTTTGTTCCTCCAGATTTTGTAGCGGAAAGCTTAATTGAAAATTTTCCGATATCAGGATATGGACTAAGAGTCTTTTTGCCAAGGGTTCAAACAGGAGGAAGGAATTTAATTGCTGATCAATTTAGGAATTCCGGTTCACGTGTAGTAGAAGTTGCTGCATATGAAACAAGATGTCCGGATTCAATTCCTCAAGAAACAATTAATGCTATTGCAAATAGGAAAGTTGATGCAATCGTTTTTTCAAGCGGTAAAACTGTATCAAATTCTTCTTTATTGCTTGAAAAAGAATTCGGGAAAGAATGGTTGACATTTTTTGATACGACAAAGTTCTTAACTATTGGACCTCAAACTTCAAAAACATGTGAAAAATATTTTGGGAGAGTAGATAGAGAAGCCATTAAATATACCTTTGAAGGATTATTAGATGCTGCAATTGAGCTATTTAATTAAATAGTTCTTTGTTGTAATTTTTTTCCACTAAATCTTTAAATCTGTCAATATTTGCTTGTAATTCATTAGTTACCAATCTGCCCAAAATTTTTTCTTCCATAAATCGGGCAATCATTTTTGGTAATTCATAAGTTACTGCTAAGTTTACTGTAGTTAATTTGTCTTCTTTTGATTCAAAAATTACGGATCCTTGGGTTGGTAAACCTCCTATGGATTTCCATTTTAATTTATTTTTTTCAATCCTTTCTGTTATTTGAGCTTTCCATTTAAACTTAAATCCATTAGCAGCTAAAGTCCATTCTGTTAAATCAGGTAAGGTGGATGTTTCTTGATCTAATGTTTTCACCGATTCAATCCAGCTCATCCAAAGAGACATGGAATCCAAATCACTCCAAGTGTTCCAAACGTTATCTAAGGGCGCATTTACAATTGTAATTACTTCGTGTTTAAGCCAAGTACCCATAACTAGCTAACTGCAAGATTTTTTGCTAATTCCACTTTTTTATCAAGTATTGCAGCAGCTGCTAAATGACCGCTCATGGTAGCACCCTCCATGGAGTCTATATAGTCTTGTTTTGTATACCTTCCTGCCATAAAGAAATTTGATATTGAAGTCCTCTGATTGGGTCTATATGGTTCCATACCTGGGGACTCTCTGTAAAGTGATTGTGGAATTTGGACTACATTACTCCAAAGTAATTTCAGGTTTTTTGAAGAAGGAAATAGACGGCGAACCTCATTATCAATTTCTTTAGTGACTCTTTCTGTTGATCTACCCATCCAACGATCTCCAGGAGTTAAAACACATTGGAGTAAGGATCCCATGCCCTCTTTTCTATAATCCGTAGGACTTGCTAATGCTAAATCTGCAAAACAACTGAAAGATGCATCAGCTGAATATAAAAGATTATCTAAACCTGTAGGAATATGACTTTTATTATCAGCATTTAATTCAGTAACCCATCCGTCATATCTTAATTGTATTGTTGCTACGGCAACTGCTCTAAGCTTTTTTAAACCTTCAAATTCTTTAAATTGATACCATTCTTTGGGAACTATTTTTTTAATTCCAGGCACATCACAAGCTGCGAGAAATGTATCAGCAAAGATAGATTTTGGCCCTTCAGGAGTCGATAATTTTAATTGGGTGACAGAGTAGGACGAGGATTTTTTTTCATAAATAATGTTATTGACTTTATGATTTAAATGGATTTTGCAGCCTTTATTTGAGATGTAATCCACGATTGGCTTTGTTAGCCATTTATGAGGTGATCCTTTTAAAAGATTGAGCTTAGACGCTTCAGTTTTTGAAGCAAACATCATAAAAATTGTTAACATACACCTTGCCGAAATATCTTTGCAATTTATAAAGCCTAGAGCATAAGCTATGGGATCCCACATCCTTTCAAGACTTCTTGTACTACCTCCATGATTTAAAAACCATTCTTTAAAGCTTACTCTATCTAAGTCTCTAATTATCTTCATTGCACCTTCATAATCTACTAATCCTCTAACTATAGGGCTAGTTCCTAAAGCTAATGCATTTCTTAGCTTGTCAACCCAAGTTAATTGTTCTGTAGTAAAAAAAGCTTTTAGTCCGTTAAAAGGAGCTCCCAATGCAAATCTAAAATCCAAAGACTTTAAATTGCCGCCATTATTTATAAATAAGTGAGTATGTTCTTTTGGAAGCAGATTATCTAGTGCTCCAACTTTTTTCATGAGTTTAAATAAATTTGCGTAGTTGTAAAAAAATACATGTAAACCCATTTCTATATGGTTACCATCCTTATCTTCCCAACTCCCAACTTTTCCGCCCCAAAATGATCTGCTTTCATAAATCTCTACCTCATGACCTTCATCAACTAGATTAACTGCTGCTGTTAGACCAGCTAATCCGGAACCTATTATTGCAATTTTCACTTTTTTTCTCTAAATTATAACAAATCAACTTTGTATATTGTTTGTTTGTGCATGAAGTGTCTGAATTTTTTATAGTATAAATGTATATGGATTTGTATTTATGGAAAATGTAAAAATAGAAGAAAAAATAAAAACCTCAGATAATGGCAAGGGAATTTTAATTACAAATGATGCAATAGAACAAATATCATTTTTACTGAAGAATCAGTCTGATAAAAAACTACTTAGGGTAGGTGTGAGATCTGGAGGATGCAGTGGTATGAGTTATACAATGGATTTTATCAGTGGAGATGAAATAAATTCTGATGATAAAGTATATGATTATTCATTGAGTTCAGAACAAACTTTTAAAGTAGTATGCGATCCAAAAAGCCTCTTATATATTTACGGAATGCAATTAGATTTTAGTAAGGATTTAATTGGAGGAGGCTTTAATTTTGTTAATCCTAATGCTTCACAAACTTGTGGTTGTGGAAGCTCTTTTGCAGTTTAGAAAAAATAATGATAGATGATATTAATACAATTGAATCCGATTTCAATGCAGCTTTATCAAGATATCAAGATGGTCAAGAGTTAGTCTCAGTAGCACAAGATTTTCAAAAAATCATTCAACAAATACCTAATCACTTTGCCGCTTGGACTTGCTTATCTTGGCTGCAACTTTTATTGAAAAATAATGAGGAGGCATTAGCAGCGGCTAGACAAGCTGTTCGATTAAATCAACAAGATCCTCAAGCAAGAATGAATTTGTCTTTAGCACTTTTAGCTACAAATAATAAAGGTGTTAGAGATCATATTGAATTAATTAAAAAAATGGCGATGATGATGCCTGATGTAAAGACTGAGTTAAAGGAGTCTGTTGAAGATGGCTTTAAAAGATATCCAAACTGGCCAGAATTAACCAAAATTAATAAATGGTTGGAATTTTAAATTGTCCAAAATTTTATTGTTAAGTAATGGACATGGAGAAGATTTATCAGGTAGTTTGTTAGCTAAATATTTTGTCACGAAAGGTGACTTAGTTGAAGCGCTACCTATCGTAGGTGATGGTGAAAATTATAAAAAAGTAAACATAAGAATTCTTGGAAAAACTAAAAAATTTAAGACTGGTGGTATTGGTTATAATTCTTTTAAAGGGAGATTAGATGAAATATTGGGGGGGCAAATTATATATTTTTTAAAAAAATTATATTTGTCCTATAAACTAAGGCATAAATATGATTTTTATTTTGTTATTGGTGATATAGTCCCTGTTTTTTTTGCATGGGTTGCAAAAAAGGATTTTCATACATATTTAGTAGCCTATTCGAGTCATTATGAGGGGAAATTAAAATTACCTTGGCCCTGCAAATTTTTTTTACTCTCACAATATGCGAAAAAAATATATGCTCGGGATTTTTTAACAGCACGAGATTTAACTCAACAATTAAATAAAAGAGTTTCTTTTTTAGGTAATCCATTTATGGACAAATTCTCTTTTTTTGAAAAAAAAACAAAGGACCTACCTTTTCAAATTGCATTATTTCCTGGGAGCAGATTTCCTGAAATCATAGATAATTTGCAATTGATTCTGGAAGTTTTAGAATCTATGTCTAATATGAAATATTTTGAGAATATTGAATTTAGATTTGCTATTGTAAATGCCATTTCTAAGGAAAACATTAGGCAGATATTAAAAAGACGAAAGTGGATTTTTGTTGAAAAAATAAACAAAAATAATGATTTAATATTTCAATTTGGTTTGATTACAATTATTTTTAATTGGAATTGCTTTGAAGAAATATTATTTAAAAGTAAGTTTGTAATAAGTATGGCTGGTACTGCAACAGAGCAAGCAATAGGCTTGGCAAAGCCAGTTATTCAAATTGAAGGTAAAGGTCCTCAATTTACTAAATCTTTTGCAGAAGCGCAAAGACGATTACTGGGTAAATACGTTTTTTGTGCTACAAATTATAAAAATAAGAAAGATCAAATAAATCAAACAATAGATCTAATCCTTAAGGTTATTTATCTGATAAAGATAGATAAAAATTTTTTGATTTCTTGTCTTGATAATGCAAATCGAAGAATTGGAGGGAGTAACGCATGTATTAAGATAATTAACGATGTTAAACTGTCATGAAAAATGACTATGGAGAAATCTCAAAAAAGCCTTAAAGATATTATTGATAATTTTTTATTGATAAATTTATTTTTTGTTATATTTTTTGCAATTTTTTTTATTTTTGCAGTATTAATGCAAATAAATGGAGTATTTATTTTCTTAAATTTCTTTCAGGACCTTTGGAAGCCTCTTATCGTTCCATTAATTACAATTCTAATTTTTAGTGCTTTAGTTAATGGAATTTATTCTTGGTGGAGGCGTAAATTGCTTTCTCAAGAAGAGGATATTTAAATTTATATATGTTTTCTTGTAATTTAATACTTAATACTTTTTGTCCTTCTAATACTAATTTTGCTCCATCTCCTAATAATAGTTTAAGTATAGTAGCTGGGACTGGAAGTAAATTTGGTCTTTTTAGGCATCTTCCTAACGTCTTAGAAAAATCTTTCATTAATATTGGTTCGGGTGCAACGGCATTAAATACTCCAGAAAATTTTTTATCCTCTAGAGCACTAATAATTAGACCACATAAATCACTTCGATGAATCCAACTCATCCATTGATTACCATCTCCGATCGGACCTCCTAATCCAAGTTTGAATATGGGAAGCATTTTTCCTAGCGCTCCTCCTTCTGCTTCTAAAACAATACCGATTCTGAAAATGACTAATCTTGAGAAAAATGGTTTTTCGTTAGCCGCTTCCTCCCATTTCATACAAAGGTTAGCTAAAAAATCATTCCCGCAATTACTATTTTCATTAAATTCTTTTGTCAAACTAGTTCCATAAAAGCCAATTGCAGAGCCGTTTATTATTACTTTTGGGTTAATTCTATTTTTTTTAAGCGTTTTCATTAAAAACTTAGTTGTATTTATTCTGCTTTGTTCAATCTCTTTTTTTTGACTATCAGTCCATTTTTTATCTGCTATTGGTTCTCCTATTAAATTAATTATCCCGTCAGAATTCTTTAAATTACTTAACAGATTTTCATTGTCCCAATTTTGTTGTTTTGAAAGATCAATTTTAAGAAACTTAAAATTATCTATTGATATATTAAGCTTCAAGTTATTAATATTTTTTCTACTGGTAATACAAATTTCGTGGCCTTCTTTGAGTAAAGCTGGGACTAATTCTTTCCCTACGAAACCAGTACATCCAAGGAGTAAAAGACGCATATTTTTAAGTAAGTAATCAATTAAGACTATTAAATTTTTTTTTAGATTGTAATTATTATTTTGTAATCAATTTAAAAAAAATAATACAAAATTTTATATAATTGATAAATTAATTATTTTAAAAAAATAAATTTCATCATGACTGAGTCATTACCGAAAAATAATCTTAAGAAAGGGAGCTTAGTTTGCTTAGATAAAAATATTTATTCAAAAAGTGTCGAAGCTTTAGCTAGTGACGTAGATTTGCCTAGTTATGTGTTTAAAGGGCCAGGGGAAATACTGTCTATTAAAGATGAATATGCTCAGGTTAGATGGCGCAGGCCAGTACCTGATGTATGGTTTAAATTAGATCAATTGAAAGCATATTTAGTTTCAGAATAACTATTCACCAAACTAAAGATTTTTTAGTGCAATTCATTTTTGCTTGAATTCTTTTCGCCTCTTTCATCATTTCTTTACCATCAAATAAATAATCATCTACATATCCCTGGGTATACTTTTCTAATTCTGACAAAGCATCTTTTACTTGAGAAAAACAATGATAAAGATCTAAACCTAATGAAGATATTGAATTTGGCACAGACATTGATTTATAAAGTTCATCAACTTTTTCAATTTTTTTTTGGGAAACATTAATATAAATACAAAATTTATCCATCAATTCATCATCATACGGATCAGCGGATAGTTCTTTTATTTCTTGGCTCAATGGTTTGATGATTTGGTTAAGAAATCTATTAGCAGGACTATAAATATTTTTTATCCAATTTTTAACTTCGTGATCTTTTATTGTTGAATTATATTTTTTTGTATTAACTTTATCCTCCCAATTCTCATTACTTAAATTATTTGATTGATCTGAAGAAAAAAGTGTTTTATCATATTGTTCTTTTTTGTATGGATCATTAAGAGTCTCCCATGCATACTGTATCGCAAGAAATTTTTCCTTTTCCCCTCCTGCATCAGGGTGATGTTGTTTTACCAATCTCCGATAGGAAGATTTAATTTCGCCTTGTGAGGCATTATGTTTTAAACCTAATTTTTCATAAAGATTTTTGGTCATATCATAATCCCTCTTTTTATAAATAACCGTCTTCTCTTGCTTCAATTAAAGTATTTGACTCAAACATTGCTGTAGATAAATATCTTTCACCAAAACTTGGGAGGATCACTATTAATCTTTTATTAACAAGCTCTTTCCTTTGGCCAATTTTTATTGTTGCTGCTAGAGCAGCTCCACTACTAATCCCCGATAAAAGACCCTCTTTACGGGCTAGTAACCTCCCGTAATAAAATGCCTCATCATCATCTATCTTGATAATTTCGTCAATTAATTGGGTATTAAGTACTTTAGGAATAAAGCCTGCGCCAATCCCTTGTATTAGGTGAGAACCGGCTTTTTCTCCTGAAATTACAGCACTTTTTGCCGGCTCAACTGCAAATATTTTGCAATTTGGATTTACTTTTTTTAAAAATCGAGCACATCCAGTCACGGTTCCTCCAGTACCAACTCCAGTTACTAATCCATCAATATTGTGATTAGATTGCTCCCAAATTTCTTTAGCTGTTGTCCTTTCATGAATATCTGGATTAGCGAGATTTTCAAATTGGTTAAACTGAAAGCTATTTGGAATACTTGAGGATAATTCATTAGCTAAATTTAATGCTCCTTTCATTCCCTCTTTACCTGGTGTAAGTTGTAATTCTGCACCATATGCCCGCAACATAGCTCTTCTCTCAATACTCATAGTGTCCGGCATGGTTAAAATCAATTTATAGCCCTTAGCAGCTGCAACCATTGCTAAGGCAATACCAGTATTGCCACTTGTAGCTTCAATTAAGGTTGTTTCTCCAGCAAATATTAAGCCATCTTTTTCGGCTGAATTAATCATCGCGTAAGCTATACGATCTTTAACAGATGCCGATGGATTGAAACTTTCAAGTTTAGCTATTATTTCAGGATGACATTTACAGTAATTTTTTATACGATCTAATTTAACTAAAGGTGTTTTACCAACTAAAGAAGTAATATCACTTGCAATTTCCATGGAAAAAAGTCTACAAAATAAATTTGTTTATTCTCATATTAATTGCATATATAGATCTTTTAAAAAAATTTTTAATTTATACTATATTTTAAAACAACTTCTTATAAAAGATTGTTCTATAGTTTGTTTATATTAAATTATTTGCTATTTCTTTATGTATGTCCTTGAATTAAGCCTCAGATATTCTCCCTTTCCACTTTCAATACAGAAGAAAGATTACGAGAATGTTAAAAGAATCTATGATGAAATCAAAGATTACATGAATGACAATAACCAAAACTCATCATTAATAGAGTTAAGTTGTGAAAAAGTTCAAGATAAATTAATATCTGTTCTTGCAAAAGAAGTTATTTCTGTTCAGATATATGAAAAGTCTGCAGTAGCTGGGGGTTCTAAAAGACCTGGATTTTCTGTAGATATTTAAAATGATCGGGATAGAAAATACTTCGATACATGAAGTACCCAATATAACTTTTAAAAATGTTAGCTTTTCATGGCCAGGGAGAAAAGATCATGTGATAAATAAGTGTAGTTTTTCCATTAATAAACAAGGGTTATGGATGATTGTTGGTAAAAATGGAAGTGGGAAAACTACTTTGCTGAAACTAATTAATGGACTTCTTAAACCCAGCAATGGAGTTATAAATAAATCAGCAAATATTGGGATGGTTTTTCAAAACCCCGATCATCAAATTTTAATGCCAAATTGTAGGAGCGAACTTCTTTTGAATATTAATCAAAAATTAAGTAGAAAAGATATAAATAATAAAATTGATATTGCACTCAACAAAGTTGGATTAACTGGATTTGATAAAAGGCCAATACATACTTTAAGCGGAGGGCAAAAACAACGTTTGACTATTGCTTGTTGTTTGATTAGTGATAAGAATTTTGTTCTTATGGACGAACCCACAGCACTACTAGATAGTTTTAGTCAATTAAAAGTTTTAGAGATAATTAAAGATCTTACAAATAATAAAGATAACCCATTTACAGTTGTAATGATTACTCATCGTTTAGAGGAATTAATTTACGCAGATGTAGTTGCAGAGATGAAGAATGGAAATTTATCAGATTGGCAGAAACCATTAAACTTTAAATATAATTAAGAATCACTACTTGTCATAAGGGACATTTAAGAGTTAAATTTTTATTATTCCTCGGTAGCTCAGCGGTAGAGCGATCGACTGTTAATCGATTGGTCGCAGGTTCGAATCCCGCCCGGGGAGTTTAATTTCCGCTATAACCATATGTAAGACCCATTTAAGGGTCTTTTTTTAAAGTAATATGCCGTCATATTTCCCCCTACTGCCTTCAATATGTTTAAACTCTTTAAGCAAAGATATAAAATCATCAACAACATTATTAAATAACCCTAATAATTTAAAAGAATCAAATCAATCTAAAAAATATCTTAATTCTATTTATATAGGAACATACAAACTTTCAGGCATGATTTGGGAGCTAGTCTCAATAAAAAAGTGTAAATATGGGAAGTTTTCTGATATCCATAGAAATTCTGTTAATGTGACGTCAAATCAGATGGTTGTTTCTCTTTTTAGGATACAAGATTCATTTCCTTTATCGTCACGCATTCTTCCAAAACCAGATTCATTAAGAGTTGATTCGTCTCCATTGCCTGAGAGGGCTTCACTTAATTATCATTTTGAAGGTACGACAACAACTTATCAAGGAGAATATCCTTATAGGATGGCTAATATTGATAAAGGAAGTTTTTGGTCTTTCGATTCTCTTAAAGAAAGTCTTAATATAAGCAAAAACATTCAAAGTTTCTTAATTTTAATGAATATAAATCGTGATGCTGAAAAACAGTGCGAAGTTAATTTAAAAATATATAATCCTCACCAAAAAGATGAATCTTTAAATTTAAAAGCTCGCCAAAACGGCTTTACTGTTTTTAATCTTAGGGAAATAAATAAGGCTCTTAAGTCTGAAAAAATTTATAAGACGTTTTTTGTACAATGTAAAAGCTCCACTTTTATACCTATGTTTTTAAGTGTAGATGTTAAAAATAATCAACTCTCCTTCGAGCATACCCATCCTCCTGATGCATTATTGTGGGGACGAGACAAATATAAAGTCATTAAAATGGTAAAAGATAGATGGATATTAAACTAATTTCTTTAATTAAAAAATATATACTGGGAGCTTTAAGAAAGATAATTTTTGTGATTTACAGTAGATCATCTAATCCTTACAGCATAAAGAGTAGTTTTTTTTCCAAAGAAAACATTTCTGACTTTTTTGTTTGGAATCCTCATATTGAAAAGACTGAATTTATTGCAGAAAATATTAGAGCTTTATTTACAGGAGAAAATGTAGAAGTAGTGCATTGCTTCAAGTTTTTTTCGCATAAAGGAGATTTGCTTAGTGTAGAAAAACATAAAAGTAATGACTTCTTCTCGCGAATAATATTAAATGGGCCCCCTAAATCTCTTTTTTATAGTTCATTTATTCATTATATTGAAGCTGAAAGAAGCTTTCATGATTTAGTAAAAATTTACTTTAATAAAAATCTTTTTTTTGGTGAACAAAATAGGGGGTATTGCATCTATTATCCGAAAAATTCTTTAGTTGGCTCATCAGTTCATGGCAATTTTGGTGGAATTGCCAATAAAGGTAAAAATCTTTTAGCTAAAACAAGAGTTTTTCACCTATATACTCCTTCTTATAGATTTGAGTCAACCAATAAATATGATTTAGTTTTTAATAATCCCACGCCTTCAAGAATAGATATACAAATAATTTTAAATAATAACTTTGAAGCAATTCATATCATTCAAATAAATTCTTTAGGAACAAAAAATTTTAAATTAGATAATTTTTCTGGAAGTATAACTTTTAGATCAAAACTCCCAATATGTAGGCCAATATTATTTAAAAATGTGAACGCATTACAATCATTTAATTTTGATGTTTTACATTCTTAAATTTGTTAATTCTTTACTTTTATCAAGCTGATAAATACGAAGATTTTGTATAGATTGAATTACTTAATTTGGTAAAAAAAGCCCATATATTTTAATCTATTCATCTCAAATCAATCTAAATATAAATATAGAGACGACTATTTGCTAGTGTAAATGCTTTTATAAATTTTTATTCCTTTTAACTAAAATTTCAAGAAATTCGATGACTTTACATTATTTTTTAAAAGGATATTTATAATTTCTTTAACATTTAACCTTTTAGTATTATGAGATGTATATTCTACAGAACTTGATAATATTTCTTTACCCTTTTTTTTATAGTTATCATAATCTAAACCCCTTTTATCAGGAGGTACTTTAAAAAATTTTCCTCTATCCTCTACCCTTGTCATTTCCTCTCTTGATATAAGAGTTTCATATAATTTTTCACTATGTCTAGTCCCAATAATTAAATTATCTTTTTTATAATTAAATATTTCTTTTAAAGCAAGTACAAGATCACCTATCGTACATGCAGGAGCTTTTTGAACAAAAATATCACCGTTTAATCCCTCATCAAAAGCATATAAAACCAAGCTCACAGCATCCTCCAAACTCATAAGATATCGTGTCATTTTTGGATTTGTAATTGTTATCGGCTTGTTTTTTTTTATTTGATCTACGAATAAAGGAATTACAGAACCTCTTGAACAAATTACATTCCCATAACGAGTAGCGCAAAATATACTCTTTGCATTATTGTGCAAAGATTGAGATAGCATTAGTTTCTCCATCATTGCCTTTGAAAGCCCCATCGCATTTATTGGATAAACGGCTTTATCAGTACTTAAAAATACAACCTTTTTAACATCTCTATATTTGGAAGCTTTTAAGATATTTTCTGTTCCTAAAACATTTGTTTTGAATGCCTCTAAAGGATAAAACTCACATGAGGGTACTTGCTTTAAAGCAGCTGCATGAAAAATATAATCAACATTTACGCAAGCATCGGATGTGCTTTGAAAATCTCTAACATCACCAATAAAAAAAGAAACTCTAGAGTCATTTAATTTTTTTCTCATTAAATATTGTTTGTTTTCATCTCTACTAAATATTCGTATTTCTTTAGCATTATTCTTGAGTAGAAGTTCAGTAAGAGTACTTCCGAATGATCCAGTGCCACCAGTGATTAATATTACCGAATTTTCAATACTTTTACTCTGAATCATAATTTATTCATCCCAAATGCTTTCATTTCTTTAACTCTTTTCGACCATTCTAAAGGTTGATAGACCGTTTTTTATTAATTTAAAGAGTTGTGAGAAATCAACAAACTCTAATTTCTTAATCCTTGATTTTTTCAAAATTTAGATAAAAACTAATTCAATACTGCTCTATAGCTTGATGTATGATTACAGTACAAATAATCTTAAATCTAATAATGGAATCTAGAATTATCGCCATTGGAGGTAATGGGGTTAATTGTGTTGAGGTAGGTAATGATAAGCCACTTGTATTTATTGGGGGTCCATGCGCAATTGAAAGTGAGAAACATACAATGTTTATGGCTGAAAAAATTTCAGAAATTTGTTCTGATCTTTCTATTCAATGGATTTTTAAATCTTGTTACGATAAAGATTGCAGATCATCAAAAGATAGTTTTCATGGTGTGGGAATTATCGAGGGTTTAAAAATATTATCAAAAGTTAGAGACGAGTTTAAAATCCCTGTGGTGTCTGACTTTTCAGACTCAAACTGGGCTCCAAAAACTGGAGAGGTATGCGATCTTATTCAAATTCCTGCGTATCTATGTAGGCAGACATCAATTTTAAAGGCAGCAGCATTAACAAGAAAGCCAATTCATTTAAAAAAGGGTCAATTTATGAGTCCTTGGAATATGAAAAATTCAGTAAGAAAACTAGAAAGCTTTGGATGTAATGAAGTTATCCTTACAGATCGAGGTACTTTTTTTGGATACAATCAATTAGTCAACGATATGACTTCTTTACCAATTATGCGCAAGATAGGATATCCTGTTTGCTTTGATGCTACGCACTCTATACAGCTGCCTACTTCGATGGGTAATATATCTGGAGGACAAAGAGAATTTATACCATATTTAGTTAGAGCAGCCTGCGCTTGTGGAGTAAATGCTATTTTTATGGAGGTTCACGATAGTCCTGAAAAAGCTTTGTCAGATTCAAATACAGTATTAGGTTTACAATATCTGAAAAGAATTCTTTCCGAGGCTATTGAAATTCATAATCTAAGAATTAAACTAACAACCAAAAATGGAGAATTTAATGTCCACAAAGATTGAAGAAATATTAGTAAAAGATGTAATGATCAATTGTGATTCTTTCCCTATTGTTAATGATAGAGAATTATTGAGAGAAACAATTATTGAAATGTGTAATTACAGAATTGGTGTTGCTTGTGTAGTTAATAAAGAGAACCAATTAAAAGGCGTTTTTACTGATGGTGATATTAGAAGATTAATTCTTAGAGTTCAAAAACCAATTGCTGCATTATTTGTCGATGATGTTAAAGATTACTGTACGAAAAAGTTTTCATCAATTAGGCCTGATAGCAGTTTAAAAAGTGCAATTTTTTTAATGGAAGAATTAAAAATTTGGGATCTTCCCGTAGTAGATGATGACAACAATCTAAAAGGCTTGTTACATTTGCATCCTGCTTTGAAAAAAATTATTGAGTTTTAAAGAATAAATTTAACTTGCTATAATCAATAGTTAAAAAATATATTAATATGGTAATAATTAAGCCTTCTAAGGAATGGGAAACATATATAAAATTTACAGATAAATACATTAATTCAAATTCTGTTAATAAATATACACTTGGTAATTTTTTTCTTCATCCAACAAGACCACTTATTCAAACCAATAGAATTTTAGTAAACTTAAAAAATATTTCATTATTTTATAGGTTAAAGCTGAGACTGAGGGTATATATTTTTTTGTTAAAAACTTTGTTCCAAATTTTTAAAGATACCAAAGAAAAAATATTTTTAGATAACAAAAAACAAATTTATACAAAAAATTATGATGTTATTTTTATTACTCATCTTATAAATGAAAAACAATTTGAATCATCAATTGATAATTATTTTGGGGGCTTAATAAATTACACAAGTAAAAAAGGACTATCTGTATTAGTAATTTTCATACCTCATATAAAGATAAAGAAAAAAGAATTTATTAAATATATCAAAAAACCGAATGGGTATGATTCATACTTTCTTGATGAACATATTTCAAATTACAAGGCAAAATTTAAAACTTTAATTTCATTCCAGAGAGAAAGGCAAAAGTTTTTAGAAATATCAAGAAATATATCTGGATATGATAGTAATCTAGCTCTTTATACCGCAGAATCTTTTTTATCAAAAACTAATTTTTGTAATTTTATTTACGGAATGCAAATTGGAGATATTATTAAAAATACTAAATCTAGAAATATAGTTACAACTTTTGAAGGTCATAGTTGGGAAAGATTATTTTATTATTTTTCAAGAAAAAATAATTCTTCTATAAATTGCATAGGATTTCAACACTCAACAATTTTTAAATACCAACATTGTTTAACTAGATTATTAAAAAAAGAATGGAATCCAGATTTTATTTTATCCTCAGGAAATATTTCAACTGCTTATTTAAATAAAAAAATATCAAAAGAAATATCTATAAAAACATTAGGATCACCAAAATTAAATAATCCTAAAAATAAAAAAATCAATATAAATAAACAACTATTATTCATTCCTTCAGGCGATGAACAAGAGGTATACTTCTTTACAAAATTTGCTTTCAATTTTGCTAATAAATATCCATCACTAAAAATATTGATAAGATTCCATCCAATTATTAATAGTAAAAAATTGCTTAAACAATTTCCTAAAATAAAGAACTTTAATATAAGTAAATCAAATATTGAGTATGATTCAAAACAAAGTAGATATGTGATTTATTCAACAAGTACAGCAGTTTTCGAATCAATATCATTTGGTTGTATACCAATAAGATTACATTGGAATTCTATAAATGACTTGTCTGACCCCCTGTGGCAATTAAATTCAAAATTGCTTAAAACTATTAGATATCCAGTTGATCTTTATGAAATTATAAATAAAAATAAATATTCTGATAATAATGAAGATAAATTAAACAAAATTTTCTTGAAATTAAATCAAGATATGAATCAATTAAGGTTTAAACTAAAAAAATCAGTTTTATATAATATTTTAAAAAATAGCAAATGATAGAATTTCGTAAATTAACGATTATTGTTCCTAGTTTGTTATCTAATATTAATGAAAAATGGATAGAGCAAATTAATAGTTTTAACCAAAAAAAAATAAACATAATTATTTCCATACCTCCAAATTTAAGTGAAAAAAATAAATTTATCACCAAATTCGATAAGGGAATATTAATCGTTAGATCTGATAAAAAAGGTCAGGTAAATCAAAGACAATATGGTTATAAATTCGTCAAAACAGATTATTTGATGCAAATGGATGACGATATTTTTATAAGCATTAAAAATTTAAAGATTCTTTTAAGTCAATTTGAGAAACTGCCAAGAAAGTCATCTATAGCGCCTAGAGTAATTATTGAAAATAATCATAATAAAGATCTATTTTTAAAAAAATATATTAATTTATTTTTGTATAATCACCATAAACCTAGACCTGGAACTATTTCAAAATCTACTTTTGAAGTTTCACATAATTTTTCCTTCGATTCAAACAAAAAAATTGAAAGTGTTGATTGGCTACCAGGGGGGATATCTCTAATCAGAAAAGAGCATATTATTAAAAAACCATATTTTAATTTTGAAGGTAAGGCTTATTGTGAGGATCTAATGAATAGTAATTTGTTAGTAAATAATGGTATTAAGTTATTTATTAGTAACCAATCCTTCTATAGAACAGAACAAATAAACTATAAAGATCTTAAGATTGAAGATTTCATAGATTTTATAAAAAACGATTTCAAAGCAAGAAATTATTATAGAAAAGCAATAAAAAATCCTTTTTTACCATTTTTTATGGCATATTGTCTTTTGATCATTAACTATCTTTTAAGGAAAATAATAATCAAGTTTATTTGCTTAAAGAAAACCTTTTTCAGTTATTAATTACTAGTCCTAATAATAAAATCTTACAAAATGAAAAACTTATATGAGAAACTAAAAAATATTAAATTAGTTGTTTTAGATTTTGATGGGGTATTTACTGATGGTGGTATATATTTGGATTATAAATCACAAGGATTTAGAAGATTTGATGTTAAAGATGGATTGGGTATAAAGTTACTCCAAAAATATAATTTTATAATAGCAATTATATCTGGATCAAATTCACAACTAATTGATGAGAGGGCAAATGCATTAGGAATAAGAATAGTAAGAAAAGGAATTAAATGCAAACTAAAAACTTTGAGAGATATTCAAGAAAATCTAAGTATAAAAGTGGAGGAAACTATATTTCTTGGTGATGATATAAATGATCTTACTGTTTTGCCTAATATATCATTATTTATAGTTCCATCAGATGCTCACATTGGTTGTAAAAGAAAGGCTTCTTATATAAGTAAATATATGGGAGGGCAAGGCTTTATCAGAGAAATTGTTGACAATTTGCTTATCTCAAAAAATGTTGATCCTTACTTACCCTTTGAAACTAAAAATGATTAATTGCATAAAATAAGAATAAGGCTATTATCCTTTTTTTAAAATACTTTCAATTTGATTCTCAATGTCTAACTTTTGATTTTTAATTGCTTTATGTAATTTCGTATTTGATAAAGCCATAGATTTTGGCCTTTTAGTAAGATCTGACCTATCATCAATAGATCCTTGTAATATTGACTTAGAAGGTAAATTTAACTTATTGCAAAGAAGTTTTCCAAATTCAAATTTTGATATTTTTTTATCGGATGAAATATTAAATATGCCAGAAAAATTATTTTCTAATAGCTTATGTGCATACAAAGCTAAATTTTTTCCACTTACTGGAGTAAAAAAAACGTCTTTAAAAAGTACTATTTTTGAATTATTTTTAGCTGCTTTTTCAATCCATTGGCTGAAAGAATTCTTATGAGCTGGACCATATCCAAAAAAATTTGTTCTGCATATAATAGAAGATTTGCAATTGTTTAGAACTTCTAATTCACCTTCATATTTAGATTTTGCATAAATATTTGTAAGTATTACATCATCTTCTTCTGAATGCAAAATATCTTTATCATCAAAAAGATGATCTGTAGATATATGTATTAATTTTGTATTGGTCAAATTACAGACACTGCTAATTATCCTAGGAAGATGACAGTTTAGTTTGAATGCTTCATTAGGTCTTTTTTCGCAAGCTTCTATATTAGTTAATGCTACACAGTTTAAAACTATATCAATTTCATAAGATTCAATTACTCTTTGCAGTGCTTTTTTTGAAAAGAGATCTATTTTAATAGCTTTTACACCCATATAATTAATGCATGATTTATTTTTAGTTATAAATATTTCATATATATGATTTACACTTTTATACCACAAATAAGATAACAAGCTGGAACCACCTAGAATGAGTAATTTTTTTTTCTTTTTTAGTTTGTTCAAGATTGTAAATTTTCAGAATAAAAAATTTTTTCTACTTCTTTAACATCTACTTTTTGAAGACTTTGCTTATTAAGGTGATATAGTGTATCGCATTTTCTTAAAGTTTGTAATTTATGCGAAATAAGAAAAACTGTATATCCAATATCATCTTTAAATATATTATTTATAATTTTTTCCTCTGTATTTATATCTAATGCACTTGTAGCCTCATCTAAAAAAAGAATTTGAGGTCTTCTATAAATAGCCCTGGCAATAGCGATCCTCTGAATTTGTCCTCCACTAAGTGTAATACCTCTTTCTCCAATAATAGTTTTATAACCAAATTTCGTATTTTCAATAAATTTATTAATCTCAGAATATTTTGCAGCATAAATTACTCTTTGAAAATCTATTTCTTTTTTATTTATCCCAAAAGCAATATTTTCTGCAAAAGATTTATTTTGTAAATAGATTTTTTGTGGGACATATCCTATACATTTCTGCCATTTAATTAAATTTCGTTTATTTTTAAAACTATTTATTAATTTATCATCTAGAAGTATTTGCCCATTATTAGGTTCTAATAAACCTAAAATAATGCTTGAAAGTGTAGATTTCCCACATCCAGTTTTTCCAAATAATCCAATTCTTTCTCCCTTTTTTATTTCCAAATTAATATTAGAGAAGAGTTGTTTTTCATTTTGATAGCAAAAACTAATATTTTTCAATTCAAATTTATTCTTAAACGAATAACTTTTAACTGAGAGTATTTCTATAGATGATTTATTATTAATCAATAAATTCTTAACTCTTTGAACACTAGCTTTATTTCCTTTTAAAGTTGCATAAGAACTATATATAAGTTGCATGCTTGGAAGAAGTTTTTGTGATGCCAAAGCAAAAAGTCCCAATGAAGTTATTGCAAACATATTATTTTCTTTATCGAATGAAAGAATAATACCAAGAACAATAATAAAAATTATTCCTAATGCCTCTAGTACAAATTTTGGGTATACAGCAATAAAATTATTTTCTGCCCTTAATCTTCTTAAAGGCTTATCTTTAGAATTGAATTCAGGTAAAAGAATTTTTTGATTAGAATATAAGATAATTTCTTTTATAGAATCTAAAGTCTCTTGAACTATTTTAATTTGATCAGTAGTAGATTTTGTTATTTGAAAACTATTACTAACCAATTTTCTATTTGCTCCTTTGCCTACAAAAATATAAGTAATACCAAAAACTATAAAAGAAATAAATGCAACTCTAAAGTTAATAATAAGTAAAGTAAAAACTATAAAAGAAGAAATTATTAATCCAGTAATAAGTTGATTTACTGCGCTTAAAACAATAATTGTTTTTTGTATGTCCTCAATAACTGCAGTAATAATTAAGCTGCTATTAAGATTAAGATGATAAGTATAAGGTTGGTTAATTGTATTGCTAAATAATTTTAAACTCAACTCATTTCCTAATTGTGATGTTACTTGATTTATATTTTTTATATTCAGGAGTCTTAAATATAGATTTATAATATTAGCTATAATAAGAAGAGAGCCACTTATCACAAGTGGTCTATAATAATTCAGAAATCCCATTATATTTTTTAATAGTACGTAATTATTTACACTTTCAGGATCAGAAAGCATATTTAGAAATGGAATTACCGAAGAGATTGCTATAACTTCTGAAAATCCACAAATAAGCATTAAAAGTAAAAGGCTTACTAGCCTGATCTTATTTTTTTTTGATATAAACTTATAAATCCACCGTAAAAGAGAGATCATACTCTCTTGTGAATTTTTTTTAGAGAGATTACTGTCCATCATTTTTTAATATAGAAAAAAAATAATTATTAAACTTTTTTATCAAAATAAAATTTACAAAAAATATTTAAGAATTTATTTGCTTTAATACCCAACTATCAAGTTTTTTTAATCCAACTATAATTTCTATACCTTCGCCCCCCTTCGCATCTTCTTTAATAAAACCAGACGAATCATAATAACAACTTGGTTTTTTTAAAACTTTAGAAATAAGAGGGGTAGAAGTAAACGGCATTGCTACAGATATATCTGTTTTTTTTATTAAATCATATGGAGATGTTTCAGGTGGGATTATTAAAACATTATTTTTTTTAGAAATTGTCTCTATTAGTCTTACATAACTAGGATGGGTTGTAATATTTTTGTTATACTTTCCTTTTAAGCATAATGTAATATTATTTTTTTCACATATGAAAAGGATATCTTTTAGAAAAGATATAGTATGTCTCGGGATATAATATTCAAAAGGAAAAGCTAAGCTTTTATAATAAGAATCTCTTGCAGGTTGGACATCAAAAACAGAAATTGTTCTACCAGGTAATTTAAAGTCTTCAGGTAGATCCTTATTATGTAAACATATGGGTCCCGAAAGAGTAATAGAAAAAGGTTTTTTTAAAAACCTTTTATATATTTTTTCTTGTTCTTTATTCCAGAAAACATAATTAGGCCAATTTAAATTTCTATATCTAAAACCAACAGGTGGGACAAACCCATCCTTATTAGCTATTTGATCATCATTTGCTGAATAAAAATAAAAAATTATTTCAGATCTCTTTTGTTCAGCAATAAATGTCCAAAATGGTCTGAAAACAAATGAATTATCAAATAAATATGATTTTGCTAGAAATTTTTCTTTCTGTATA